>CDYX01035690.1_pt1 | contig 289525 bp, 287 predicted proteins | sample 554871 | NCBI WGS metagenome assembly CDYX01 (sample SAMEA3182061, study PRJEB8094) | gut metagenome | biome: human; feature: gut; material: Stool; isolation source: human stools | place: Canada | collected 2013-01-14 | reverse complement strand
TATGCCAGTTTCTCCGCCAGATAGCTCTTCAGCTGGTCGATAGGCAGCCGCACCTGCCCTCCCGCAAAAGCACTGCTTTTGCGGGACCCCTGTCCCATCTCATTCCTCGGGCGGAATGAATCCGCCCTCCGGCGAGATTTTGCCTCCGGCAAAATGCTCGGACGCCGCGCCGCGGCGTTCTGGAGCAGGATCGACACAGGCATCAATATGCCAGTTTCTCCGCCAGATAGCTCTTCAGCTGGTCGATAGGCAGCCGCACCTGCCCTCCCGCAAAAGCACTGCTTTTGCGGGACCCCTGTCCCATCTCATTCCTCGGGCGGAATGAATCCGCCCTCCGGCGAGATTTTGCCTCCGGCAAAATGCTCGGACGCCGCGCCGCGGCGTTCTGGAGCAGGATCGACACAGGCATCAATATGCCAGTTTCTCCGCCAGATAGCTCTTCAGCTGGTCGATAGGCAGCCGCACCTGCTCCATGGTGTCCCGGTCCCGGACGGTGACGCAGTTGTCACCAGCCTTATCCGCATCGCCCACGGTGTCGAAGTCCACCGTGATGCAGTAGGGCGTGCCGATCTCATCCTCCCGGCGGTACCGCTTGCCGATGGAGCCGGTGTCGTCAAAGTCCACCATCCAGTCCTTGCTGAGCTCCGCCTGGATCTCCCGGGCCTTGTCGGAGAGCTTCTTAGAAAGGGGCAGCACCGCGCACTTGAAAGGCGCGATGGCCGGATGGAACCGCATGACGGTGCGGACGTCGTTCTTCTCCGCATCCACCACCTCTTCGTCGTAGGCCTCCACCAGCAGGGCCAGGGTCATCCGGTCCGCGCCCAGGGAGGGCTCCACCACATAGGGGATATAGTGCTCGTTCTTCTCCTGATCGAAATAGGTCAGGTCCTGGCCGGAGTGCTCCTGATGCTGGGTCAGGTCGTAGTTGGTCCGGTCCGCCACGCCCCACAGCTCCCCCCAGCCGAAGGGGAACAGATACTCAAAGTCCGTAGTGGCCTTGGAGTAGAAACTCAGCTCCTCGGGCTCGTGATCCCGCAGCCGCAGATTCTCCTCCTTGATGTTCAGGCCCTTCAGCCAGTCGTGGCAGTACGTCCGCCAATACTGGAACCACTCCAGATCCGTGTCCGGCTTGCAGAAGAACTCCAGCTCCATCTGCTCGAACTCCCGGATGCGGAAAATGAAATTGCCCGGGGTGATCTCGTTGCGGAAGGACTTGCCGATCTGGCACACGCCGAAGGGCAGCTTCCGGCGGGTGGTCCGCTGGATGGCGGGGAAGTTGACAAAAATGCCCTGGGCGGTCTCCGGCCGCAGGTACACCTCGTTGGCGGTGTCCTCCGTGACGCCCTGGTGGGTCTTGAACATCAGGTTGAATTTGCGGATGTCGGTGAAGTCGCTCTTGCCGCAGCCAGGGCAGGGCACTTGGTTGTCCCGGATGAATGCCACCAGCTCCTCCTGGGTCATGGCCTCCACGTTCACATCCATGCCGTGCTCCTGCACATAGCTCTCCACCAGCTTGTCCGCCCGGTGGCGCATCTTGCAGGCTTTGCAGTCAATCAGAGGATCGTTGAAGGTGGATACGTGGCCGCTGGCCACCCACACCTGGGGATTCATCAAAATGGCGGAGTCCAGTCCCACGTTGTAGGGATTCTCCTGGACGAATTTCTTCCACCAGGCCCGCTTGACATTGTTCTTCATCTCCACGCCCAGGGGGCCGTAGTCCCAGCTGTTGGCAAGGCCGCCATAGATCTCACTGCCGGGGAATACGAATCCCCGGTTCTTACACAGGGCCACGATCTTCTCCATGGTCTTCTCGGTGTTTTTCATGCTCCATTCTCCTTTACGGCGGCCCGGACAGAAAAAACGCCCCGAGCCGGTTTTCGGCTCAGGGCGAACAATCAGTCCGTGGTTCCACCTGAATTCGCGCCTGGCTGACGCGCACTCTTCACCCGGTAACGGCGGGGACCGGCAGGGCATTTCCGCCCCGCGGCTCCAGGGTGCCTGTTCTTCCGCCTCCCCGCAAGGGCTCACACCAGCCGCCCTCTCTCTTTGCCGGGGTATGGGGGATACTTCTCCCTGTCACTGCCTTTTGGATATCGTGAGAACTGTATCACGTTTTCATCAGAATGTCAAGGCCGAGTCCCACAGAAGCCGCACCAGGCAGGGCACTCTCTCACCCGGACCCTGGTCTGATCCCTTATCCGAAGCGCAGAAAAAGGCCGCCCTATAGGGCGGCCTTTCCCAATTTACTTTTTCTCCCGATCGTAGGCCACGATCACCCGGCGGTTGGGCTCCGTTCCGGTGGAGTAGGTCGTCACATTGGGCACATCCTGCAGCGCCGTATGGATCACATGCCGCTCATAGGCATTCATAGGTTCCAGTGTCACGCTGCGGCGGTACTTGGTGACCTTGGCGGCCACCTTCCGGGCCAGATGCTGAAGACTCTGCTCCCGCTTTTCCCGGTAATTCTCCGCGTCCAGCTGCACCCGCACCCGGCCGCTGCCGCTGCGGTTCACCGCATAGCTGGTCAGCTGCTGGATGGCGTCCAGAGTCTCGCCCCGGCGGCCAATCAGTGCGCCCAGATTCTTGCCCTCCAGGATCACCTTGTAGCGGCCCTTCTCCAGCAGATAGATGTGGATCTCCGCAGCACTCTCCATCTGCTCCAGCAGGCCGGAGAGGAACTTACGGATGGCCTGGGCCTTCTCGTCATCCACTTCTTCGCCCAGTGTCTGCACGGGAGCGGACTGCCGGGTCTTCTCCTCCGGGGCGGGCGCCGGCGCCTCCGCCGGCTTGCGCTCCTGTCTGGGCGGCTTTTCCGCTTTGGGGGGCTTAGGCCGCTCTTCCTGCGGCTTCTCCTTGGGGGCAGGCGCGGGGGCGAGAACCTCCTCTTCCTCCTCCGGGCCGTAGCTCACCCGGACCTTGGCCGGGCAGCTGCCCAGACCCAGGAAACCGGACTTTGCTCGCTCCAAAATCTCAACGGACACATCGTCCCGGTCCAGGCCAAGCTGCCGCAGGGCATTCTGGATGGCCTCATCCTCGGTCTTGCCCGTTACATCAATAAACTGTCTCATGGCGTAACAAGCTCCTTACTGATCATCATAGCGGTCCTCCTTGTAGGACCGGCCGCGGGCATAGGGCCGGTCTCCCACACGGCCCGCTTCCGTGGTGCTGGTGGCCGCCTTTTTGGCCTTCAGGGCCTTGGCCTCCTGCGCCGCCTGCCGCTTTTCCTTCAGGCTCTTCTTCTGTGCGGCCTGCTGACGCTGCTGCTCCTGAAGCAGCTTGGCCTCCTCCATCCGCTTCTGGCGGTCCGCCTGGATCATCTCCTGCCGGGCGTCCTCCTCTTCCTGCAGCTTCTTGGTGTAGAACTTGCCCAGGACCATCTCCTGGATAATGGAGAACGCGCTCTGGGCAGCCCAATACACGCCCAGGGCGGCGGGCACGATGAAGGCGATGTAGATAGACATCAGAGGCATCATCCACATCATCATCTTGGTGGAGCCGTTGGCAGCCGCAGTCTGGGCGGACTGGCTCATGCTGACCTTGCTCAGCAGGAAGCTGAACACACCGGAAATGATGGGAATCAGAATCAGTCCCACCGCGGCCAGCGTGATGCCCGTGGAGAGGCTGCTGACAGCGCTCCAGGGCGTCTGGATCAGGTCAATCCCCAGGAAGTGGTAGTCGATGTTCACCCAGCCGGGATGCTCTGCAATGAAGTCGGGGAACTGGCTGTTAATGATGTTGGAAATGGCGATCTGCTCATAGCCGGGGCTGGCCACGATCTCAATGCCGGCGCCTTCAATCAGACTTCTGGCCGCATTCACTACCGCCAGACCGGCGTCCTTGCCGCCGAAGTTCATGAAGTAGACAATGGGCTCCCGGATGATATAGTACAGGGCCATCAGAATGGGCAGGGGCAGAAAGCTCCACAGGCAGCCGCTCATGGGATTGAAGCCCTCTTCCTGGTAGAACTTCTGCATCTCCTCCTGCATCTTCAGCTGGTTGTTGGCGTATTTCTTCTGGATCTCCTGCATCTTGCCGGACATGCGGCTCATCCGCACCATGCTCTTCTTGGACTTCATCTGAAAGGGCAGCAGGATCAGCTTGATGACCAGCGTGAACAGGATCAGGGACACGCCGTAGGACCCTGTCAGGTTGTAAAACAGCCGCAGCAGGGCCGCAAACGGGATACAAATTGCGTATCCGATGGTTGAAAACATAGATGCTTCCTCCAAATTGTAATGGGACCCGGGCTTTCAGCGCCCGCAGAGCGGAGCATTTCCGCTTTCGGCCTGTCCGCATTCCGCAGTGCCGGCTGACAGACGGCCGGACAGCAGCACAGGGTCCGGCAGAGGGGCTTGTCCCCTCCTCTCATGGGACCGGATCATATCCTCCCTTGTGAAACGGATTGCAGCGCAGGATACGCCGGAACGCCAGCCAGCCGCCCTTGAGGGCGCCGTACTTCTCAATCGCCTCCAGCGCATATTGGGAACAGGTGGGAATATACCGGCAGCAAGGCGGCCGGTACGGGGAGATGGCCACCCGGTAAAATTTCACCAGGGCCAGCAGGACCTTTTTCATCATGACCGGTCCTCCAGCAGCTCCAGCTTCCTGCAAAGACGCAGGAAGGTATCGTTCAGCTCCTTCCAGGAGGCAGTCAGGGTCCGTCCCCTGGCTACCAGAATCATGTCGTACCCCTGGCGGAGCCGTCCGGAATTGAGCCGGTAGACCTCCCGCAGGCGGCGGCGGGCCCGGTTGCGGACCACCGCATGACCCAACTTGACGGATACCGTCACGCCCAGGCGGTTGTGCCCCAGCCGGTTTTTCCGGCAGTAAAGCACCATCCCTCCGCCCACGGCGGAGGCGCCCTTCTGGTACAGCCGGCGGAACTCATAATTCTCTTTCAGGGTCACTGCCCGCTTCATGCTGCCACCTGCCTTCTCCCATTTGACACATCTGACACAAACTCAACGAGGGACGGAGGAATCACAGAATTCCCGCCGTCCCTGAAGACGTTGTTCAAGTGTCTCCCGCACGGTCCGTTTCTCAGTAGGACAGACGGGCGCGGCCCTTGGCGCGGCGACGGGCCAGGACCTTGCGGCCGTTGGCGGTTGCCATTCTCTTGCGGAAACCGTGGACCTTCTGGCCGTGCAGCTTCTTGGGCTGATAGGTACGTTTCGTTGCCATGTTGAGACACCTCCTGTCAGAATTGCGGCCCTTTTGAGGGCGGCACTTACTCGACACCGCCTAAAGGGCGGCGCAGTAAACAGATCAAGACCGCATGATCGCGGCGCAACCGATATTATACAGACTGTTTGAAAATATGTCAACTAAAACTTAAAAGTTTTGCGAAATTTCCGTATTTTTTTCTTTTTTCAGTTGCGATTCTCGAAAATTTCAAAATCTGGTGTCCCATGCTGTCCAAAGCCGCTATATCTTGTTGCCTGTGCAGGCGGATCTCCTTGGTTCTTATTATTAGAATAAGTGTTGTAATTTCCGGCTGTCTTTGGTATAATAAAGCGTACTGCCATGTCTATTTTTTACTAGAGAGAGGTGTTTCCTTTTGAATTCCGTCGCCGACGTGTGGGACAATGTACTATCCCAGCTGAAGGGCGAGCTCTCGGAGACCACCATCGCCACCTGGTTCGACGAATTGGAGGCTGTGGACATCCAGGGCAATACGTTTATCCTCCACTGTTCCAACGACTTTAAAAAAGGCTATATCGAGTCCCTGTTCATGAAAAACATCAAGGCCTCCCTTCACGACATTTTCTCCACGGATTTTGAAGTGAAGATTCTGGACGACCTGGATTACGCAGAGCTCAAGGATAACCGCCCGCACCGCCAGAGCGAGCGGTTCACTTCCGCGGAGTTCACATTCGAGACCTTCGTGGTGGGCCCTTCCAACAAGCTGGCTTATGCCGCCTCCGTCTCCGTGGCGGAGCATCCTGCTCAGAACTACAACCCCCTGCTGATCTACGGGGACTCCGGCCTGGGCAAGACCCATCTGATCTATGCCATCGCCAACGTCATCCGCCGGAACGACCCCCGGTCCAAGATCGCTTACGTCAAGGGCGACGACCTGACCAACGAGCTGGTGGATGCTATCCGGGAGGGTAAGACTGCGGAGATGCGGGAGAAGTACCGTCAGGCGGACCTGCTGCTGGTGGACGACGTGCAGTTCATCGCCGGCAAAAAGCAGACGCAGGAGGAGTTCTTCCATACCTTCAACACCCTGTACGAGTCCGGCCGGCAGATCGTCCTGACCTCTGACCGTCCACCCTCTGAGATGACCCAGCTGGAGGACCGCCTCCGCACCCGATTTGAGTGGGGACTGCTGGTGGACGTAGCGCCGCCGGATTTTGAGACGCGTCTTGCCATCGTGAAAAACAAGGCCGCCCTGCTGGGCATGGAGCTGCCGGACAAAATCTCCGCCTACATCGCCGAAAACGTCACCGCCAACGTCCGCCAGCTGGAGGGCACCATCAACAAGATCCTGGCCTACAAGGATCTGCTGGGCAACGACACCGACGAAGAAACCGTCACCCGGGCCATCCAGGACATGCTGCGCCGCAGCAACGAGTATGTCCCCACGCCGGAGGCCATCCTTGAGTATATCTCCAAATATTACAGTCTGGACGAGTCCGTGATCCGGGGCCAGCAGCGGGTGCGGGACGCGGTCTCCGCCCGGCAGATTGCCATGTACCTGATCCGCTCCATGACGAACCTCAGTCTGGATGAGATCGGCAAGGTCTTTGACAACCGGGACCACTCCACCGTCCTCTACTCCATCCAGCAAATCGAAAAGAAGATGAAGAAGGACGCTGCGTTTGCCGAAATGGTGAAGGAGATCAAGACGAATATCAACTCCAAGCGGTGACCAGATTTCTCCACATCTTCCGTGGAAAAGAAAAACTTCCCTGTGGAAAATGGTCTTTCAAAAAAGTCCGTGGAAAAATCCCCGGATCCTTCCACATCCCCTGTGGAGCCTCAAAATCCGACAGCGCAAGCCTTTCCCCGCCTTTTCCACAGCTTTTTTCCCTACGGCTGCTTTTTCTAAAAAATACATTTCTTTCTTTTTCAAAAGAGCGATTCCGACCCATATCTTCAAACCCCGACTAGAGAGGAAGTGCATGCATGAAATTCTCCTGTGAAAAAGCCCTTCTGCAAAGCGCCATCGCCGTCACCAGCCGCGCCGTGGCCCAGAAGAGCTCCATTCCCGCGCTGGAAGGGCTGCTGCTCCACGCGGACAGCCGGCTGACCATTTCCGGCTACAACCTGCAGACCGGCATCCGTACGAAGGTCTCCGCCGATGTAACGGAACCTGGCGAGATTGTTTTAAACGCCCGCCTCTTCGGCGACATCATCCGCCGGATGCCCGACGATGTGGTGGTTTTCACCGCGGATGACAAACAGCTGGTTCATCTCTCCTGCGGCGATGCGGACTTTGATATCCTGGGCCTCTCCGCGGCGGATTACCCGGAGCTTCCCATGGTGGAGGATGATTTTTCCGTCTCCATCCAACAGAAGCTGCTGCGTGCCATGATCGAGGAGACGGCCTTCGCTGTCTCCACCAATGAGAGCCGCCCCATCCATACCGGTGCCCTGTTCGAGATCACGGACCAGGGCCTGACTATGGTGGCGGTGGACGGATTCCGTCTGGCCATCCGGCGGGAGCCGCTGGAAAAGATCGACGGCGGCGCCTTTTCCTTTGTGGCGCCGGGCAGCGCCCTGGGCGAGGTGAAAAATATCTGTTCCGACGTGGAGGATCTGGCTGCCGTGACCCTGGGCAAAAGTCATATTCTATTTGAGGTAGGAGACACGGAGTTGATCTGCCGCCGGTTGGAGGGAGAGTTCCTGGATTATAAGAATGCCATCCCACGGAAGAATCCCATCTCCGTCATCGCGGACACCAAGGCCCTGATCGAGAGCATTGACCGCGTCAGTGTGGTGATCTCCGAAAAGCAGAAGAGTCCGGTCCGGTGCCTGTTTGACCACGACAAGGTGCTGCTCTCCGCCAAGACCGGAAACGGCGAGGCCAAGGATATCTGCCGCTTGTCCGGTGACGGCGGCGGGCTGGAGATCGGGTTCAACAACCGCTATCTGATGGAGGCTCTCCGGTACGCGCCGGCGGACACGGTGAAGATCGAGCTGAATACCGGCGTCTCCCCCGCCATCATCGTCCCCACGGAGGGGGAGGAAAACTTCCTCTATATGGTCCTGCCGGTGCGGCTGAAGAGCGCGGAGTGAGCAGATGGAGACGATCACGATTCACACGGAGTTCATCAAGCTCCAGGACCTGCTGAAATTCGCCAATCTGGTGTCCTCCGGCGGCGAGGCAAAGGAGCGGATCCAGGGCGGCGAGGTCACCGTCAACGGCGAGATCTGCACCATGCGGGGCAAAAAGATCCGCCCCGGAGACGATGTGGCCTTCCAGGGCGCCCATTATACGGTGGCCTATGCGGATTCTTGAGCTGGAGCTGCAGCATTTCCGCAACTACTCCGGCCAGCGGGTATCCTTTGACCCGGACTGCAATGTGATCTTCGGGGAGAACGCCCAGGGCAAGACCAATCTGCTGGAGGCTATCGTCTACCTCTCCTGCGGGAAATCCCCCCGGGCCAGGACGGACCGGGAGATGATTGCCTTCGATGCGCCCGCCGCTGTGCTGGAAGCCGGGATCTCCGCCCGAGACCGGGAGTTCCGCACCCGGGTGGAGCTGTACCGGGACCGGCGGCGGAAGATGTGGGTGAATCAGGTGCCTGCCAAAAACAGCGCCGCCCTGAGTCAGGTATACCACACTGTATTCTTCTGCCCGGACGACCTGTATCTGATCCGGGAGGGGGCCGCCGCCCGGCGGCGCTTCATGGACACCGCACTCTGCCAGTTGCGGCCGAGATACGCGGCCGCTCTGGCGGAGTACCACCGGCTCTATGACCACAAGACCCGCATTCTGCGGGACAGTGAGGAGCGGCCGGATCTCCTGGAGCTGCTGCCGGACTTTAACGAACGGATGGTTCGTTTCGGCGCAGTGCTGGTCCACTACCGCCGGCAGTTCGCGGAGGCGCTGAAGCGCTATGCCGCCCGCCACCATCGGGAGTGCTCCGGCGGAAGGGAGCGCCTGGAGATCACCTATCAGACTGTTTCCTCCGTCACGGACCCGGCGGCGGAGGTGGAGGTTCTCACGGAGCAGCTCCGGGCCCACATGGAATCCCACCAGGGGGCGGAGCGGGCCTCCCGGATGTGCCTCTCCGGCCCCCACAAGGACGATCTGGTCATCACCATCGACGGCCGGGAGGCCAAATCCTACTCTTCCCAGGGTCAGACCCGCACCGCGGCTCTGGCGCTGAAGCTGGCGGAGCGGGAAATCTACCAGAACGCCACCGGCGAATACCCGGTGCTGCTGCTGGATGACGTTCTCAGTGAGCTGGATCCCCGCCGGCAGGAGTTCGTTCTCAACCGCATCGCGGGGGGGCAGGTGTTCATTACCTGCTGCGAAGATGATCGGCTGCCGGTCCTTCTGGGTGGGAAGGTGTTCCATGTGAAACAGGGCGCCATCGGGTGAAGAACACCGCGACCAAGCGTGAGCGCAGGAGCCCTGCAGTACATCAGCTGTCTGCGGGAAGTGGATTTTCTCTTTTTGACAGCAGAAAACAGAGTGAAAGCAGGGAAAGGCAGAATGGACTGGATTTGGTATCATGCGCTGCCCCTCATTGTCTTTGGCGTCCCGCTCATTGGATTTCTGTGGGAGCTGCTGGTGGGGCTGCTCTGCCGGAAAAACCGCTGGCTGCTGTCTCTTCCGGTGCTGGCGGGCGCATTGGGACTGGCTCTCTGTCTGCTGGCACAGTCCTCCCTTTCGCTGTCCTTCCTGCTGGGGTTCTGGGCAGCTTATGGATGTGCACTCCTCTTTGGATGGAGCCTTTCCCAGTTGCGGACCACAGGGGATCTCCGCTGGAAAAAGTGGATATGCCGGGGAATGGCGCTGTGCTCCGGCGCGGCGCTGGCTGTCGGCTTCGGCGTACTGATCTTGCACGAGATGCGGGCGGCCAATTACACCATGGTGGAGGAAGTCATCAGTGAGGAAAATGCGCTGTCCGAGATCCCGGAGCTGGCCATTACGGATACGGACCGGAAGATTCTCTCCGCTCTGGAGGCGAGTTCTTCTGTTCAGGCAGCCATCGGCGAAGGGGATAAAGTCACAATTAACGGCTTGGTTCCGGCGGAACACGCGGATGTCCAGAAGATTTTGTCAGAATTTCTGGAGGAAGGGCAGTATCAGTTTTCCGAGGTCGGCACCATCGCGCAGTTCGGCGAAATCGGCACTTTGTACTATGATATTTTCGACCGGGAAGAGGGCATCAGGATCATTACAGAAAAGCTGAGTACCGGGGACTTTCGAAAGACAGTCGCCGTTTACAGCGGAGATCCAGAGGAAAAATTGTCCGTGGTCATTTATGAAAATTATGAAGGAACGTTCCAAAAGATAGTCCGGCAGCGCCTGTGGTTTTACGATTTACTCCAGGTTCCAGAGGGGGCATGAACGATGTACCTGCATATCGGCCAAAACGAAATCCTTCCCGACCGCCGGGTCATCGGCATCTTTGACCTGGACAAATGCAGTTACGGCAAGCGGACCCGGGAGTATCTGGCGGCCGCGGAGAAAGAGGGGGTGGTGCTGGATGTGTCCGGCGAGATCCCCAAGTCCTTCGTGGTGTGTGACCACCCCTATCACCGGCAGATCGTGTACCTCAGCCAGCTGAATTCCACCACCCTCCAGAAGCGGGCGGAGAGCGGAAACCTGGAATGAGTCAGGAGGAGGATCCCATGGCGGCATATACGACACTGGTAAACCTTCCCCACTTTTTATCCTCGTTCACATCCCTGGAGACAGGAGCTCTGGTGCTTTTTCTGGCGGCAGTGTTCACGGTGCAGCTGATCCTGCTGCAAAATTACAGCGGGCGCCGGAGATGGCTGCCGCTGATCCTGTGTGCCGCGGCGCTGCTGGCTTTGGAGCTTGGGATTCTGGCGGTAAAATACCTGTTCCTGTCCGTATTTTCCGGAGACGGCTGGTCCAGCCCTCTGCTTCTGGTGTACAGCGTGTTCCTTCTGCTGCTGTATTTTGCCTGGGTGGCGCTGTTCGCCGCCCTCCTGGCTCTGCTGATATATCCCATTTTAAAGAAATTACGCATTTGATTCCAACTTACATGGTTCAGGGCAAGGAGAAACGGGCCGGAGGCGGCTCCGGCCCGGCTCTTCTTGCCTTGGAACGGATATGAATATCCTGAAAGGAGAACCTGCATGGCAGAAAATGAACTGTTGAACTCCACTGCGGTGGACACGGCCAACGAGTACGACGCATCGGAGATTCAGGTGCTGGAAGGCCTGGAAGCCGTCCGGAAGCGGCCCGGTATGTATATCGGCTCCACGTCCACCTCCGGCCTGCACCATCTGGTCTATGAGATCGTGGACAACGCCATCGACGAGGCACTGGCCGGCTACTGCACCGACATCCTGGTGCGAATCAACGAGGGGGACACCATCACCGTGGTGGACAATGGCCGTGGCATCCCCGTGGACATCCAGGCCCAGACCGGCAAGCCCGCCCTGGAGGTGGTGTACACCGTCCTCCACGCCGGCGGCAAGTTCGGCGGTGGGGGCTACAAGGTCTCCGGCGGTCTCCACGGCGTGGGCGCCAGTGTGGTGAACGCCCTTTCCGAATGGCTGACGGTCCAGGTCCACCGGGACGGACATATCTATGAGATGAAGTTCTCCAGGGGCAATGTGACCCAGCCCATGACCATTGTGGGAGATACAGACCACACCGGCACCACTGTCACCTTCAAGCCGGACCCGGAGATGTTCGAGGATACGGAGTACAATTACGATACCCTCCACACCCGGATGCGGGAGGAGGCGTTCCTGAACGCTGGCCTGCGCATCCGCACTGTGGACGCCCGCCCCGGACGGGAGCAGGAGGACAACATGTGCTTCGAGGGCGGCATCCGGGAGTTTGTTACCTGGCTGAACAAGAGCAAGGATGTGCTTCACAACGACGTGATTTACATGTCCGGAGCCCGAGAGGACTCCGTGGCGGAAGTGGCCATGCAGTATAACGACGGCTACAACGAGACGATCCTCTCCTTCGCCAACAACGTCCACACGCCGGAGGGCGGCATGCACGAGGAGGGCTTCAAGCGGGCTCTCACCAATGTGCTGAACGCCTACGGCCGGAAGATCAAGCTGCTGAAGGACGACGAGAAGGTCTCCGGCGAGGACTGCCGGGAGGGCCTCACCTGCGTCATTTCCGTCAAGCTGACAGAGGCCCAGTTTGAGGGCCAGACCAAGTCGAAGTTGGGCAACAGTGAGATCCGGACCCTGGTGAATAACATCGTCTCCGAAAAGCTGGAGATCTTCCTGGAGGAGAACCCCCAGGTGGGCCGGATGATCCTGGATAAGGCTCTCACTGCCAATCGGGCGAGAGAGGCCGCCAAAAAGGCCCGGGAATCCATCCGCCGCAAGACGGCTCTCGGCGGCGCCGCCATGCCGGATAAGCTGCGGGACTGCAATGAGAACAATCCGGAGCTGACGGAGCTCTATATCGTCGAGGGAGACTCCGCAGGCGGCTCCGCCACCCAGGGGCGGGATTCCCGGTTCCAGGCCATTCTCCCCCTGTGGGGCAAGATGCTGAACGTGGAGAAGGCCCGGGCAGACAAGGTCTACGGCAACGACAAGCTCCAGCCCGTCATCACGGCCCTGGGCGCGGGCATCGGGGATGAGTTCGATCTGAACAGGCTCCGGTATCACAAGGTCATCATCATGGCCGATGCCGATGTGGACGGCGCCCATATCCGTACTCTGCTGCTGACCTTCTTCTTCCGCTTCATGCGGCCCCTGATCGAGGAGGGCTATGTCTACTCCGCCGTTCCGCCCCTGTATAAGCTGACCCGTGGCAAGACCACCCGAGTGGCCTTTGACGACATCCAGCGGGAGAAGATCGCCGCCGAGATGCGGGGCGACAACCCCAACGCCAAGATCGACATCTCCCGGTTCAAGGGCCTGGGTGAGATGAACCCCCATGAGCTGTGGGAGACCACCATGGACCCCACCACCCGGACGCTCCGGCGTATCACGCTGGATGACGCCGTGGCCGCGGACGAGACCTTTACCATCCTGATGGGCGAGAAGGTGGAGCCCCGGAAGGAATTTATCGAGCGCAACGCCCAATACGCGGTCAATCTTGACTATTGATCCGTAGGGCGGCTGCCCTCGGCCGCCCGTCCGATCAGATATGCCTTTGCGGGCCGGCGAGGGCGCCGGCCCCTACAAAAAGGAGATACGATACATGAGCAAAAAGCCCCAATACGATCCTGAGGAGATCCGGTACCCCGAACAGAAGATCGTGGAGTCACCGCTGGTCCCCGAGATGGAGAAATCCTACATTGAGTACGCCATGAGCGTCATCGTGGGCCGGGCTCTCCCTGACGTGCGGGATGGCCTGAAGCCCGTCCATCGCCGGATCCTCTACGCCATGTACGAGGATGGCCTCACGGTGGACAAACCCTTCAAAAAGTCCGCCACCTGCGTGGGCGACGTGCTGGGCCGGTACCATCCCCACGGCGACGCCAGCGTCTATGACGCTCTGGTCCGCCTGGCTCAGGATTTCTCCATGCGCTATCCCCTGGTGGACGGCCACGGCAACTTCGGGTCCGTGGATGGCGATCCCCCGGCGGCCTACCGGTACACGGAGGCCCGGATGTCCCGGCTCTCCGACGAGATGCTGCGGGATATTGAAAAGGACACTGTGGACTGGGACCCCAACTTCGACGAGACCCGCAAGGAGCCCCGTGTCCTGCCCTCCCGGTTTCCCAATCTGCTGGTGAACGGCTCCAGCGGCATCGCGGTGGGCATGGCCACCAATATCCCGCCCCACAACCTGCGGGAGGTGATCGGCGCCTGCATCTGCGTGCTGGACAATCCGGAGGCTCAGCTCAGTGATCTGATGCAGTACGTCAAGGGGCCGGACTTCCCCACCCGGGGCATCATCATGGGTCGCAGCGGCATCCGGCAGGCCTATGCCACCGGCCGGGGCCGGGTGGTGATCCGGGCCCGGCATGAGTTTGAGGAGTTCGGCAAGGACCGCACGCGCATTGTCATCACCGAGATCCCCTACCAGGTCAACAAGCGTATGCTCATCAAGAGCATGGCCGACCAGGTGGAAGACAAGCGTCTGGACGGCATCTCCGACATCCGGGACGAGTCCGACCGGGACGGAATGCGCATCGTCATCGAGCTGAAGCGGGACGCCAACCCCCAGGTGGTGCTGAACCGCCTGTTCGCCCAGACCCAGCTGCAGACCAGCTTTGCCATCAACATGCTGGCCCTGGTGAATAACCAGTCTCAGCCCAAGATCCTCTCCCTGCGCCACATCATTGACGAGTATCTGGCCTTCCAGGAGGAGGTCATTATCCGCCGCACCAAGTACGACCTGCGCAAGGCCCAGGAGCGGGCCCACCTGCTGGAGGGTCTGCTGGTGGCTCAGGACAACATCGACGAGGTTATCAAAATCATCCGCAGCAGCTACGACAACGCCAAGGAGAACCTGATGTCCCGCTTCGGTCTGGACGATATCCAGGCCCAGGCCATTCTGGATATGCGGCTGAAAGCCCTTCAGGGCCTGGACCGGGAGAAGCTGGAGGCGGAGTACAAGGAGCTGGAGGAAAAGATCGCCTACTTCAACCAGCTGCTCTCCTCTGACGAGCTGCTGCGCAAGGTGCTGAAGGAGGAGCTCCAGGCCATCTCCGACAAATTCGGCGATGACCGGGTCACGGAGATCCAGGATGTGGAGGATGAGATCGACATCGAGGACCTGATCGAGGAGGAGCAGTGTGTCTTCACCCTGACCCAGGCGGGCTACATCAAGCGGACACCTGCCAGCGAGTACACCGCCCAGTCCAAGGGCGGCATGGGCAAGAAGGGCATCACCACCCGGGAGGAGGACTACGTGGTGGATGTGTTTACTGCCTCCACCCACGACTATATCCTCTTCTTCACCGACACCGGCAAGGTCTACCGGAAGAAGGGATATCAAATCCCCGAGTCCGGCAAGGCTGCCAAGGGGACCAACATCGTCAACATCCTTCAGGTGGAGCAGGGCGAGCGGATCCAAGCCATGATCCATACCCGGTCCATTGAGGACGACGGCCGCTTCCTCTTCATGGTTACCCGGAACGGCACGGTGAAGCGCCTGCCGGCCAATACTCTGAAGAATCTGCGGAACAACGGCATCCGTGCCCTGCGGATGGAGGAGGGTGACCAGCTGATCGCTGTCCGGGAGACTGACGGCAGCCAGAAGATCCTCATCGCCACCCATGACGGTATGGCAGTCTGCTTTGACGAGAACGATGTGCGGCCCATGGGCCGGGACGCCGTGGGTGTGCGGGGTATCCGCCTGCGCCAGGGCGACTACGTGGTGGGCGCCGCCCGTGCCAAGGCCAATCATGCGGTGCTGGCCATCACGGAAAACGGCTACGGCAAGCAGACGCCGGTGGAGGACTATCGGATCACCAACCGGGGCGGCCTCGGCATCAAGAACTACATGGTGACGGACAAGACCGGCCCCGTGGTGGGCATCAAGGTGGTGGACGGCACGGAGGACCTGTTGCTGGTGACCCAGGCAGGCATCCTGATCCGCACCCCGGTGGACAGCATCCGCACCGCGGGTCGGGCCACTCAGGGCGTCATCGTCATGCGGTTCAAGGAGGAGGGGGATCACGTGATCTCCCTGGCGCTCACAGACCATGAGGAGGGCAGCGCCGAGGCCGAGGAATAAGACCGTCCGGAGCCGGGGCGAAAACGCTTTTGCCGGAATGTTTATCAGAACACAGGGGGAGCTGTTCCCGAGGAGACGGCTCCCCCATTCAAAACCATCTTCCAAAAGGATTTCATGATGAAAACAGTCACCATCTACACCGACGGCGCCTGCTCCGGCAATCCGGGCCCCGGCGGCTGGGGCGCGATTTTGATGTACGGCCCCCACAGCCGGGAGCTCTCCGGCGGAGAGGCCGCCACCACCAACAACCGCATGGAGCTCACCGCCGTGATCCAAGCACTGTCCCTGCTGAAGGAGCCCTGCATCGTGGACCTCTGGTCCGATTCCAAATATGTGATCGACGGGCTGGAGAAGGGCTGGGCCAAAGGCTGGAAGGCTAGGGGCTGGAAAAAAGCTGACAAGAAGCCCGCCCTGAATCCGGATCTCTGGGACAGGCTGCTGGCCCTGACAGAGGTTCATTCCATCCGTTACCATTGGGTCAAGGGCCACGCGGAGAATGCGTACAACAACCGCTGTGATGAGCTGGCGGTGGCGGAGAGCCAGAAATACAAGTAGTATGTCTTCTGTACCCCGCAGAACGGGGCAGGCGCCGTACAAGCGGTTCGACGACGGCAAAGCCACGGCGGAGTCGGAATTTCCTCCCGCCGGGCAAATCAAAAAAATAGGTCCCCCACCGGCTCTGCCGGGCGAGGGACCATGCGGAGAGCGCATACAGCAACCACTGTGATGAGCTGGTGGCGGCCGGAGATCCTGATAGCCCCCGCTTCCTTCTCATGGGGAGAAAAAGTGAGAAAAACAGACCTATCTTCCAAAAAAAGACAAGTTTTTCTAAATTTTTCCGCTGTTTACGAAAACAGAAAAAAACATTCACAATCTGTTCATAAGAAAAACATAATTTAGAAAAAATTTTCGGATATCTTTATAATCAAGCAAAGGGTCCTCCCAAACCCGATGCGTTTTCTCCCTCCTAAAAACACACACAGCACAAAGGACCGCCATATGGCGGTCCTTTGTGTGTTTACGGCTGGATCAGCTCCTTGCTGAGATGGACGATGAAGTCCTGCACATTGGTGACGATGCCCCGGGCGGAGAGGCTTCCCCGGTCACTGAGTTTGTTCACGGCAAATTCTGAGATATCCACGCAGTAGAAATACACCTGCCGCACGGTTCCATCTGCCAGCACCCGGTAGGAGGGGGTCATGTTTCCGGCGGCGATGGTGTGGAGGGCAGTGGCCATGCAGATCACCGTGGTGGCGGAGCGGATCTCTGCCCGCATGGCGTCCTGAGCGGCATAGACGTCTGCCAGCACCGGCGGCAGAGGCCCGTCGTCCCGGATGGAGCCCGCCAGTATGTACGGGACGCCGTGCCGTTCGCAGGTGTGCAGAATGCCGTTTTCGATCTGCTCCGCTTTCAGAAAGGCGGGAATCGATCCGTGGAGCCGCACCCGGTTGATGGTATCCAGATGGTTGTAGTGCCCGTTGGGCTGACTTTCCTGCGTGTAGATGTTCTGCCCCAGGGCAGTGTTGAGGTAGGCTGCCTCCAGATCATGGGTGGCCAGCGCGTTGCCCGCCAGCACGGCATGGACAAAGCCGCCTGCGATGAGCCGGGAGAAGGCGTTGCGTGCGTCGTGGTCAAAGGCGAAGGCGGGCCCCATCACCCAGACCACCTTGCCGTGGTCCCGTTCGTGGCGCAGCAGTTCATAGAGCTCGTCATAGTCCCGGGAAAAGGCGGTCTCCCGGGAGCGGCCCTGCCGGAAGGCAAACACATCTCTGGCAACCCGGCGCTCCCGGAAGCCGTCCGGGTGGACGAGGATCCCCTCCTCTCCCTGTTCTGTGCGGCCGACGGCCACCAGCTCTCCCTGCCGCAGGCGGCGGAATTCCCGGACGTCGATGCGGCCCCGATCCCACACGGCCACGCAGTCCATCCGGCTCTCCCGGGCCAGATGCCACTGCCCTGCGATTTTGAAGTATTCCGGAAAGATGCTCATGGCGTGGAAATTCTCCGGCGCCACGCCGTCCCGGGGCGCCGGGCGAAAGACGGCGTCCGGTGCGTTTTCCAGTGCGGGTGTGGAAAAGACCGGCGGAAAATAGGGGCGCAGCTGAAACGGCATAATGGCGTTCCTCCTTTGAAAGATGGTGCCGCTGTTCCACCCGGATGCAGAGAAGAAAAGCCCGGGGACCGCTCCTCGCAATACCTGCGGAGCAGTCTCCAGGCCCATCGGCATTCCCATCCGGCAAGAGGGCGCGGGAGGTTTGATTGCATTCAGAATATCAGAATGCCGCCAAAAAAACAAGGCCCTTTCTTGTAAATCCGGGCCGTCGGGTGTAGAATATCCAACATACAGGTTTTTCCTTCAAGGAGGCTTTTCAACATGAGAGACGGTTTTATCTCCGTGGCCGCAGGCACCCCCAAAATCCGGGTGGCGGACTGCCGCTATAACGCGGAACAGATTTTTACCCTGATGCGGGAGGCGGACAAGCAGGGGGTGAAGGTGCTGGCTCTTCCGGAACTGTGCCTCACCGGCTACACCTGCGGAGATCTGTTCCTGCAGGACACGCTGCTCCGGGGCGCCGAGGAGGGCCTTCAGACCATCCTGGAGGCTACAAGAAATCTGGAGATCGTGACGGCCCTTGGCCTGCCCGTGTGGGACAAATGGGACAACAAATTGTATAACTGTGCGGCTATTATACAAAAAGGAGAGATTTTGGGGCTGATTCCCAAGGTCTATCTGCCCAATTATGGGGAGTTTTATGAGCAGCGGTGGTTTGCATCCGGCAGCGGCGTGGAGCACGGGATTGAGCTGTGCGGGCAGCATGTGAGTCTCTGTACGAACCAGACCTTTGCCTGCGACACCATGCCCAACTTGGTGATCGGCGTGGAGATCTGCGAGGATCTGTGGGCCCCGGCGCCGCCCTCCGTGGAGCTGGCCCGGAAGGGCGCCACCGTGATTCTGAACCTCTCCGCATCCAATGAGCTGGTGGGCAAGGCGGACTACCGCCGCTCCCTGGTGACAGGCCAGTCCGCCCGGCTGATGTGCGGTTATGTGTACGCGGATGCCGGAGAGGGAGAGTCCACCACCGATGTGGTGTTCACCGGCCACAATATGATCGCGGAAAACGGTACCCTGCTGGCGGAGCGGCGGTTCGCCACCGGACTCACCGTCAGCGAGATCGATGTGGACCGGCTGATCCATGACCGCCGCCGGACCAACACCTTCACCTTCGGCAAGGAGCCGCCGGAGATCTGGCGGTGCGGCTTCACGTTGCCGGTGGAGGAGACCCGGCTCACCCGGTACGTCTCCCCATCTCCTTTCGTGCCGGAGGATGCCGCGGGCCGGGCGGAGCGGTGTGAGGAGATCCTGCGGATCGCCTCCCTGGGTCTGAAGAAGCGGCTGGAGCACACCGGCGCCAAGACGGCGGTGGTGGGCCTCTCCGGCGGGCTGGACTCCACCCTGGCCCTGCTGGTCACGGCCCTGGCCATGGGGATGCTGAACCGGCCCGCCAGCGACATCGTGGCCGTCACCATGCCCTGCTTCGGCACCACTGCCCGGACGAAGTCCAACGCGGAGCTGCTGGCGGAGCGGATGGGTGCCACGCTGAAGATCATCGACATCTCCCAGGCGGTGCGGCGACATTTTACCGACATCGGACAGAGCATGGAGAACCATGACATCACCTTTGAAAACGGCCAGGCCCGGGAGCGGACCCAGGTCCTGATGGACATTGCAAACCAGACCGGCGGCCTGGTGATCGGCACGGGAGATCTCAGTGAGTTGGCCCTGGGCTGGTGCACCTACAATGGCGACCACATGAGCAACTACGCCGTCAACTGCTCCATCCCCAAGACCCTGGTGCGGCATTTGGTGGCCTATCTGGCCCGGGACAACGCGGAGAAGGACGAGGCCCTCCATGACGTGCTGGAGGATATTCTGGACACCCCTGTCTCCCCGGAGCTGCTGCCCGCTGTCCAAGGGGAGATCAGCCAGCGGACCGAGGATCTGGTGGGGCCCTATGAGCTACACGACTTCTTCCTGTACTACATGCTCCGCTGGGGCTTCCCGCCCCGGAAGATCTATCGTCTGGCGCTGTATGCCCTGGGGAAGACCTACACCCCGGATGTGATCCTGAAGTGGCTGAAGACCTTCTACCGCCGCTTCTTCTCTCAGCAGTTCAAGCGCAGCTGTCTGCCGGACGGCCCCAAGGTAGGTTCTGCGGCACTCTCCCCCCGCGGCGACTGGCGGATGCCGAGCGATGCTTCCGCGGCACTGTGGCAGGCAGAACTGGAGACACTGGAGTCAGTGCATTTTTAACAGTATGTGGAAAGCGGACCAGGGCGACGGCTATACAGCCGGCGCTCTGGTCTTTCTATGCGTATACAGATAAACACGGACAGGCAGCATGAACTTTCGCAGTTCTTGACAGATTCTCCCCCCTCCCATTAAAATAGAAGAAAAATTGTTTGAAAACGGAAAGGAAGCACACGATGGAAGAATCTCTAGAACATATCCGGGAGAGCGCGGAGACACGAATGAGGAAGAATGCCTTCATGCTCCATAACTATATCGAGCTGGAACGCGTGGAAAAAGACCGGGCGGTCTTCAAGCTGGACATCCGCCCGGAGAGCTGCAACCCCTATGGGCTGATTCATGGCGGCGCCATCTACACCCTGGCGGACAACGCCACCGGCGCGGCGGCCCACAGCGACGGGCGGTATTACGTCACACAGACCAGCGCGCTCCACTTCCTGCGCAACCAGGCCACAGGGACGGTGCGGGCCTCTGCTTGGGTCCGGCACCGTGGAAAGTCCACGGTGCTCACCGCTGTGGACATCACCGGAGACGGCGGCAGGCTGCTGGCCACGGGGGAATTCACCTTCTTCTGCGTAGACAAGGCGCTGATGGACCAGAAGGCGGGCGCTGAGCAGAAATAAGAGAGATGCGGGAGAGGGCGAACCCCTCTCCCTTTTTTCCCAAATACTGTGGAAAACCGGGCTGTCATATCTCCGCCCGCCGCCGCATAAGGTTGTCCCAGAGGTGAGGCGATATGAAGAGGCCGGTTTTTCCAGGCCCGTTTAGAAGAGGGCTCCGGCGGCTGGGCGCAGCCGGGCTGGCGGCCGGGACCCTTTGGGCGGTTGTGGTCACCGCCGGAAGCGACAGCGCGTCTGCAGCCTGGGCGGCCCTGCGGGCGGCGTCTCCGCTGGCGGCGCTGAAATGGGAGCTGGGGGACCTGTGGGCGGACGATGACCTCTCCCCCGCCGCGGTGATGACGTTGGGAGAGTCTCCCCTGCTGTTGTCCGCCCGGGCGGCTGTGGCGGAGCTGTGGTCCACCGAGCGGACGGAGGAATCCGGTGCGGACGGCCGGGAGGAGACTGTCACGGAGCCGGTGGAGGAGACGCCGCTGGAGACCACGGGAGAGACGGACAACGGCGTTCCGGCCAGAACACTGGTGCCTACGGACCCCAGCGGCTATACGGTCTGCGGCCGGTCCTACATCTCCAACAGCACGGACCACGCCCTCACCGTCACGGAGCTGTCGGAGCCCTTTGACGCCCGGCTCGCCGATGGGGAGCCTCAGATTCTGATCCTCCACACCCACGGCAGCGAGGCCTACACCCCACCCCCTGGCACGGACATCGTCTGGTCCGGCAACTACCGCACTACGGACTCCCGCTACAACGTGGTGGGGGTGGGAGACGAGATGGCGGAGGTGTTCACCGCCGCCGGGATCTCCGTCCTCCATGACCGGACACTGTACGACTACTCGTCGTACAACGACGCCTATAACAACGCCCTGGCGGCCATTGAGACCTATCTGGCGGAATACCCCTCCATCCGCTTCATCCTGGATGTCCACCGGGACGCCATCGGCGACGCGGAGGGCAATCAGTACAAGGTGATCTCGGAGATCGACGGGGTGGGCACCTCCGCCCAGATGACTCTGGTGATGGGCAGCGACGGCAGCGGCCTGGCTCATGAGCACTGGATGGAGAATCTGAAACTGGCGGTGGCCCTTCAGGACAATATCTTGCAAAGCTATCCCACCCTGATGCGGCCGATCCTGCTGCGGAATTCCCGCTATAACCAGCACGCCACCACCGGATCCTTGCTGGTAGAGGTAGGGGCCGCCGGCAACTCTCCGGAGGAGGCCGCCCTGGCGGGCCGCCTGTTCGCCCAGCAGATGGCGGACTATCTCATTGATCTGGGCAAGTGACAGAGGCGGTCCTGCGGAGAGCAGGCCATCCGGCCCCGGTCCGACGGCAAAAGCCCCGTCCGTTCGGACGGGGCTTTTTGCTTTGAAGGCTCAGGGCTCCTCCGCCAGGGGGAAGGACACCACAGCGGTGAACAAGTCCGCCAGCGTCTCCACGTGGAAATCTCCGCCGCAGGCCTCGGTAAAGGAGCTGGCGATGGAAAGGCCCAAGCCGCTGCCGCCATCGGTACGGCTGGCGTCGCCCCGGACGAACCGGGCCGTCAGGTCCACGCCTGTGGGCAGCTCCTCCCGGGAGGTGTTGCGCAGGCTGGCCTCCGCCCTGCCCACCTCGGTCTTTAAGGAGAGGTAGACCCGGCTTCCCGCCAGGGCATATTTCAGGGCGTTGTCGATGAGGTTCTGAAACACCCGGTACAGCCGCCGGCCGTCAGCCGTGATCATCACCGGTATCTCCGGCAGCTCCATCCGGAAGGTCAGCCCGCTTTGGGAGATGGGCCCCTCCAGGTCCGCCAGGGTCTGCCGCAGGAGCTTGGCAAAATCCAGCCGCTCCAAGTGGACCGGCAGCTGGCCGGAGGCGGCCTTGCTGACCTCGAACACATCCTGGACCATCACTGCCAGCCGTCGGGCCTTCTCGTCGATGATCCGGGCGTAGTCCGCTGCGGCCCCCTCCAGGGGCTCCTGCCGCAGCAGTTCCGCATAGGAGAGCACAGAGGTCAGGGGCGTTTTCAGGTCGTGGGACACGTTGGAGATCAGCTCTACCTTCATCCGTTCGCTGCGGGTCTGCTCTGCCAGGGCCCGGTGCAGGCCCGCCTGGATGTCGTTCAGCTGCTCCGCGGTCTGATGCAGGTCTGCGTCCGCCGGCAGGTCCAGGGGCGTTTCCAGATCCCCGTCCCGGATGGCCGTCACTTGGTCCGCCAGCAGGCCGATATCCCGGACCAGGGTCCAGTCCCGCCGGATCCAGAAGATTTCCAGGCCCCCTATCAGCGCAAAGGCGGGAACAAAAACGCAGATCACAGTCAGAAAAGAGTTCCAAAGCATTTCATACACAGGGACACAGCAGAGAACAGCTGTAAGCATAATGGCCCACAGTGCAAGGTTCCGCACCAGAGACCGCCGCCGGAGCCGCTTCTGCACCGGCAGCTTCAAGTCTCTTGCCAAGAATGCGTTTTTCAGCCCCCTCAACAGACTCCGCCGCTGCTCCCTTTCCGTGTTTTTCCGGGTGATGTGCCGCAGCCACAGCGCCCACACCAGCGCCAGCAGCGCCGGGGCATTGGCGGGCAGCAGCGCCGCCAGCCGCAGGGCGTCCGTCACGGTCGGACCCACCCAGCCGTAATACCAGAATTCAAAGGGAGAGTAGCCGCCGAATCCTGTGGAGAACACCATGGAGAGGACTGCCAGGGCAGCCGCCAGCCACCAGATCTCCCCGGGCACGCGGCGAGTGAGAGCGGCCAGCTTTTTCTCCGCCTTCCGCCGTTCCGCCCGCAGGAGACGGGTACTCACCAGATACGCAATGCCGAGCACACACAGCACTGCCCGCAGCAGGTAGAACTTCTGCATCCCCTGGATGCGCTGATACAGGCTGTAGAGATCGTTAGCGGGGCGGGACGCCCCGCCGCTGTTCGGCTGGAGATAAGGCACCGGCTCCTCCCGGACGGCCATGTAGACGGTCACATCCGCCGCGTCCTCCCCGGCCGTGAAATTCTCATAGCCGGGGACGTCCCACAGGGAATCCTCTGTAAAAAATCCATCGCCGTAAACGTCCACTGGCTCTCCATCTTTGGTGATGGTGACTGTACCGTTCTGGAAGGTCAGCAGAAAGTTGTAGCCCTCCGGCACGGCCCAGCTGGAGGAGAGGATCATATTCGCTGGAGCATTGCTGTAATAGGAGTCCTCCCCCGATCCCTGGACCCGGTAGAGGAGATTCTTGTCCTCTGCATAGGAGGCGTCTGGCGCCTCCTCTTTCGGGGTTGCTATATCTTCTGTGGCAGTGTCCGTGGATCCCCACTCGTACCAGGTGATGCCAGCACTGGACACGACGTAGGTATCCCCGGAAGCAGTATCCCACCACTCCAGGTCGCTGCCAGTGGCCATAGCCAGAAAGGCCCGCAGCCGTTGGGCCACCTCCTGCCGGAAGGCTGGGGTCTCCTGCCAGTCTGTACTCCACCATCCGCTGCCGAAGGAGCCGCTGTCGACCCCGCTGGCCAGGCGGCCCGCCGTCTGTCCCAGGCTCCCCAGCACCAGGCTCACGCCCAGTACCAGGGCCGCCAGTCCGGCCGCCGCCCGCAGCCTGCCGCAGGTCTTTCCGGAGACGCGGACCTTCGCCACGCCCGGGGCGTCCTCCACCCCCTTCAGAGCCTCCCGGACCTCCCCGGCCACAAGTTGTTCCAGACCTTCGTCAGGTCCCGTGCTGTTCCATTTTGTATCCAATGCCCCACACCACCTTGATGTAATCTGGCTCCTTGGGATTGAGCTCGATTTTTTCCCGAATGCGCCGGATGTGGACCATCACCGTGTTTTCGCAGGCGTAGGCCGCCTCCCCGTCCCACACCCGGCGGTAGATCTCCTCCGCCGGGAAGATGCGGCCGGGGTTACGCATCAGCAGGTCCACGATCTTTGTCTCCGTGGCGGTGAGCTTCACCGCTTCCCCATCCGCCCGCAGTTCCCGGCGGTCCGGGTCGTAGGTGAGGCGCCCGTTGACGATGAGGCCCTGCCGCTCCTCCGCGTGGACGTCCCCCAGCAGGGTGTACCGCCGCAGCTGGCTCCGGACTCTGGCCGCCAGCTCCTGGGGGTTGAAGGGCTTGGTCACATAGTCGTCCGCCCCCATGGAGAGGCCCAGGATCTTGTCCGTGTCCTCACTTTTGGCGGAGAGGACGATCACCGGCAGGTTCCGCTTTTCCCGGATCCGCAGCAGAGCGGACAGCCCGTCCAGCTTGGGCATCATCACGTCGATGAGGATCAGCCGCACCGCCGGGTCCAGGGCCAGATCCAGAGCCTCCATGCCGTCATAGGCCCGCAGGACCCGGTAGCCCTCCCGCTCCAGGGTGATGGCGATGGCCCCCACGATCTCCGGATCGTCGTCTACCACCAGAATGCACGCGTTCATCTCGATCCCTCCTTGAGCTGATTGTAGCATACCAGGGAATTCTTACAAACACCCGGAGAAATTTCTTACAGATTTCTTACGGTTTCAAGCGGCACAAAAAAAGGGCCCTCCCGGGAAGGAAAGCCCTTCTTTTCAATGGCTCACTTTTTCAGCGGCATGGAGAAGAGGAACCGGGTGGAGGCCTGGTCGCTCTCGGCCTTCAGAGTTCCCTTGTGCTCCGTCGCAATGGAGGCGGCGATGGGCAGCCCCAGGCCGAAGCCGGACTGCTCCCCCCGGGAGGCGTCCGCCCGGTAGAATCGCTCGAACAGGCGGCCCAGCTGGTCCGGTGGGATGGGATCGCCGGGGTTGGATACCAGCAGACGGGCCTGCCGGTCTGTGCGCCGCAGGGTCAGGCTGATGGTACCCCCCGCCTGCCCATACTTGATGGCGTTGTCCAGCAGGACGCCGATCAGCTGGCGCAGTTTGTCGGCGTCGCCGGTGACGGTCACGTCGGGGGTGATGTCGCTCTCCAGGGGCTTTCCCGCCTCAAAGGCCACCGGCTCAAAGGCCAGTACGCAGTCCGTGGCCAGGTCGGAGAGCGAGACCTCCCCCATCACCGCCGTGGGAACCGCATTGTCCGCCCGGGCCAGGGTCAGCATCTCCTCCACCAGGGACTTCATCTGTCCGGCCTCGGAGCGGATGTTGTCCGCCCACCGGGCCGGGCGGTCCTCCAGCGGCGCCGCCTCCAGCAGTTCCGCATTGGAGAGGATCACGGTCAGCGGCGTCTTCAGCTCGTGAGAGGCGTCGGAGAGGAACTGCCGCTGCTGCTGCCAGGCCTTTGCCACCGGGCGGGTGGCCCACCGGGCCAGCAGGATGGAGACGCCCAGAAGCAGCAGCAGCGCCGCCAGACCGATTTGCAGATAGGAGCCCATGATCTCCTGCAATGTGGCCTGCTCCATGGACATGTCCACAAAGGCGATGCGCTCGTATAGTCCATAGTCCCGGCGCAGATACCGCAGGCCGTAGCTGTGGATAGTGCCCTCCGGCCGGTTCTGCTGGAGACAGTCGGTAAGAATGGTCTGCAGCTCCTGTGTGTCCTGCAGATTGGAATAGGTCCCGCCTGTGACAAAGGCCTCGTAGATTCCGCTGCGGTCCCAGAGATTCACCGTGAAATAGGGCAGCAGAACGTCTTCCCCGCCCCGGTTGAGCCCCAGATCCGGCCGGCCGCTGGGAGTGTCGTCCTCCATGACCCGCTGGAGCACCTGATGGCTGATGACCTCGATGTTCTGCTTGGCGGAGAAAAACACAGCCGTGAATACCACGCCCAGTACCGCGGTCACCAGAATCATGCACATGGCCACGAATTTGATCTGCAATTTTCGGATCATGGGAGGATCGCCTCCTTCCTGTCGAAAACTCTGTGGAAAAGTGGAAAAATGTGGACTTTGTGGAAAACTACGCCTCCTCAGGCGCTTCCAGGCAGTAGCCCACCATGCGGATCGTGCGGATCTTCACCTGGGAGTGGAGATGGTCCAGCTTCTTCCGCAGGAAGGAGATGTAGACCTCCACATTGTTGTCCTCTGCGTCGGACTCATAGCCCCAGACCTTCAGCAGCAGCTTCTCCTTGGTGATGACCAGCTTCTGGTTCAGCATCAGCATCTCCATCATGTCGAACTCCTTCCGGCTGAGCCGCACGGAGCGCTCGCCGCAGGAGAGGGTGAAGGAGGTCTTCTCCAGCCGCAGGTCTCCGTATTTCAGGGCATCAGTCTGCCGCAGCTCCGGCTGGCGGCGGGTCAGGGCCCGGATGCAGGCCAGCAGCTCCTTGGGCTCAAAGGGCTTGGTGAGATAGTAGTCCGCACCGGAGTCCAGCCCGTTCACCCGGTCCGTCAGCTCGGACCGGGCCGTGAGCATCAGCACCGGCGTGGTGCTGCCCTCCGCCCGCAGGCGGCGCAGCACGGTGAAGCCGTCCAGCTTGGGCAGCATCACGTCCAGCAGGATCACGTCATAAATGGAGGTCAGGGCGTTGTCCAGCCCCGCCTCGCCGTCGTGGCAGACGTCCACCGTATAGCCGTTCAGCTCCAACAGGTCCTGGAGGGTGGCGGCCAGGCGGACCTCATCCTCTACCACCAGTACGCGCATGAAATCACCTCCGTTTGCAGGATCGCGCGCCGTTTCTGCCGGCAGCGCCACACAGGGGGGAGCCCGGGGGCTCCCCCCTGGTCAGATGAGACGGATGGGAAACGAGATCGAGTTTATTCGCCCGTGGCGTCCGCCGCAGTCAGGCCATTCTCCGCCACAGAGAGAATGGTGTCCACCGAAGCGGTGTCCATCTGGTAGATGGTGGAATCCCCCTCCATGCGGACGTAGTAGCCGGTCTGGTCCAGGTTCTCGCTGCCGAAGGTCAGGGTCAGCGTCCCCTCGGTACCGGTGTCGTTCAGGTAGAGAATGGTAACCGTGGCCTGGGGTGCGTCAAAGCCGCACAGGGCAGCGGCCTCGTCTGTGGGCTTGTAGTCCACGCATTTGGTGAAGGTCAGCGCCCCCAGCTCCGCCAGCAGAGAGGCGGTGTCCGCGTTGCCGGTGACGTCCTCGCCGCTGGCAGCCCAGGTGACGGTGACCGTCTCCTCCCCGGTCTCCTCGTCGGTGGAGGTCTCCTTGTCGATGGGCCGCAACAGGGTGCTGGCGGCGCCCTCAACGGTGACGGACTGGAGGTTTTCCTCCGTCAGCTGGGGCAGCTCCGGCAGGTCGCACATATCATAGATGGTCTTGGACATCTCGGTGTACAGGGAGTTGGAGATGATATACACCGGACTCTCCTGTTCGTTCATCAGCATATAGTAGCTGTTGCCGTCCGTAGTGGTGTTGCCCAGGGAGATGGTCAGCGTCCCGCCGTCCGGCTTGGCTGCGGTCAGGGTGGCGAAGGGCTGGTCCAGGCCATAGGCCTCCAGCGTATCGCCCTCTGTAATGGTCTGCTGGGGTTTGAGGTTGGTGAGAAGGGTCAGGATCGACTGGATGGTGGAGTCGTCCAGGGGAAACTCCGGGTCGTCGGACCAGACCCACTTGCCCGCCTCGTCCAGATGGAAGGACAGCGTGGCGCTGCCGTTGTCATAGGTGAGGGACGAATAGGCGGCCTCCGTCTCCGTGATGACGCTGGCGGCGTCCTGGGCGGCGGCCTCCTCAGCTTCCCGCTGGGCGCTGGACCGCTTGACGGCGGAGACCACCGCCAGCAGGATGCCCAGGCCCACCAGGATCCCCAGCAGGAGAACCAGCGTCTTCTTCTGTGTTCGATTCATGCTTGTATGCTCCTTCGTCACAGTTTCCGGCGGTGCATCCAGCGGACAAAGCCGTAGATCAGCAGCGCCGCGGGGATCACCAGGATAAACAGCAGGCCCCAGATGCCGCCGGTCGTGATGGTATTGGTGGGCGTCAACAGGCTCACCGGCTCCACAGAGATGGCGGATACATCGTCAAAGCCCACAGTGGCGGAGTGGATGAAGAGATCCACGTTGTCAACATTGGTAAAGCTGTTGGTCACATCGGTGTTGATTAGCGTGTCCGCGCCGTAGACCGTCAGCCGGGCGGTGGTGTCCTCGCTGATCTCCTCCGTGGCCACGGCACCCACCACATAGGCCCCCTGGGTCATGTTGTCCGCGTCCAGCACGGCATAGCCGTTCTCCGTGGTGGTTAGGAAGGGCTGGACGGTGATGGTGTCCCGGGTGGGATCCGCCAGGGTGAAGCCCCGGGAGGCATAAAACAGGACCATGGAATCACTTGTGAGGCTGCTGGCCGCATCCACAGAGGTGTCCGCCTGCGCGAAGAACAGATAGGGGTTGTTCTGATAGCCCTGGGAGGTGTCCGCGATCATGCCGTCCGCCACCTGCATTCCATAGGCGGCGCACAGGGCGTTGAAGTTGGGCAGGTCCACCAGCTCACCGGCCATGTTGTAGATCACCTGGCCGCCCTCCGCCAGATAGTTCAGGATCATATCCAGCTCATCGTCCGCCAGATCCTGGTCCGGCTCGTTGAGGATCAGCAGGGAGCAGTCCTCAGGGATGCCGCCGTCGGTGAGCAGGTTCACCCGCTCCACGGACATGTGGAGCCGCGTGAACCGCTCCTTCACGCTGATGGGGACGGCGGTCTCGTTGTGGCCTGTGGTCTCGTACACCATCCGGGTCACGCCGGTGAGCACGCTGTCGATGGCGGAGGTCAGCAGGCTCTCCCCGTCGAAGTCCGTCTCCGTATAGGTGCCGTAATAGTAATACGACATCATATCATACCCGATTATGTCGCTGATGTCAAAGGACTCCTGCCGGCCGGTGGCCTCGCAGGTGACCACGATGGTATCCGCCCCCACACCGTACTGGGACAGGGCGGAGGGATAAACCGTGGTGTCGGTGTATTCCAGGGTCAGGTGGTCGCTGAGATCTGCGTAGATGTCCAGAAAGCGGACGATCCGGGTATCCAGTGTGTCCTTGTCGGTGAGCACGTGGATCACCACGTCATCCTCCAGCCCCGCCAGGTAGTCCTGAGAGGTCTCGCTGATGTTGTAGATCCCGCTGCCCGTCAGGTCGATCTGGGCCCACTGCTCCGGCAGCTGTGCCGCCAGCAGGTTGAACACCAGCACTGCCGCCACGGCCAGGGCCGTCAGTCCGGCGGAAAAGGCGCCCCTGCGGGAGGCGTGGCGCCCCGCGGTCTCCTGCAGGCTGTTTTTCCAATCACGATGTTCCATATTCACACGCCTCCTCTCAGTTCCACCGGCGCTTCTGGATGACCTGGACGGTCAGAAAGACCAGCAGCGCGCTGATGGACAGGTACAGCAGGATCCCGGGAACGTCGAAGACGTGGTCCGTGGAAAAGCTGTCGAAGGCGGAGAGCAGGGAGAACTTGCCCAGCACATCCGGCAGCAGGTTGGCGAAGACGGAGGAGTCCCGCAGGTAGAAGGCGATCAGCACCGCGGCGCCGGCCACCAGCACGCCGGCTGTGACCTTCCAGTTGTTGGACAGGGCGTTGATGAGGAAGCACACCAGGATCAGCACCACGAAGAAGCCCAGCAGAGACCCGACGGCGGTGGAGGGCAGAAAGCCCACCAGGCCGTCCCACAGATACAGCAGGAGCAGCAGGCCGAAGGTGCCCACTGCGGCGATGATCTGGCTCTCCGTCAGAGAGGAGATCAGCATGCCCACGGCGATCTCCACCGCGCCCAGCAGGAAGAAGGCCAGAATGGCGCCGTAGTCCGCCAACAGGAAGGCCGTGCCGTTCAGCGCGATGATGAGGGGGCACAGGCAGGCAATGGCCACCGGCACGGCGAACACCGTCAGCATGGCGAAGTACTTCCCCAGCACCACGGCGGTGACGGATACCGGCGCCGTCAGCAGCAGCTGGTCTGTCTTGGTGTGGCGCTCATCCGCCATGGAGCGCATGGTGAGAATGGGGACCACCACCATGAAAATGAAGAGAGAGGAGCCCAGAGAGAGGGAGAAATAGGGGTATCCCTGAAACAGGTTGTAGGCAAAGAAATAGATGCCGATGAAGACCGTCAGAACCGCCACGAAGATCCAGCCGATCATGGAGTTGAAATAGGAGCTGACCTCCCGCTTATAAATCGCTTTCATCGCCGACCGCCTCCTTTTCCGCAGTTTCCACAGAGGTCTGGAACAGCGCCGCCGCCCGGGCGGCCACCGTATCGTTATCGTCCGTCAGATCCAGGAAGACCTCCTCCAGAGAGGCCGTCCGGGGCCGCAGCTCCAGCAGGGGCAGCCCCGCCTCTGCAAAGGCGAAGAACAGCGCCTCCCGGATGTCCCTCTCCATGTGGATGGCAAATCGGGCTGTGTCCTCCGTCCGCCCCAGCAGGGTCCGGCCGGTGATGCCCGCCACCCGGTCCAGCACGGCCCCCGCCGCCTCCGGCGCGGCCTTTGCCGTCAGTTCCAGGGAGCCTCCGGCGGAGAGCTTCTCCTCCAGGTCCTCCGGGGTGTCGCACACCACAAACCGGCCCTTGCGGATGATGAGGACCCGGTCGCATACCGCCCGGATCTCAGAGAGGATATGGGAGCTGAGGATCACGGTGTGGTCCTTTGCCAGATGCCGAATGAGATCCCGGATCTCCACCACCTGCTTGGGATCCAGGCCCACGGTGGGCTCGTCCAGAATGATGATCTTGGGGAAGCCCAGGATGGCCTGGGCCAGGCCGACCCGCTGGCGGTAGCCCTTGGACAGGTTCCGGATCAGCCGGGCGCTCATATCCTCCAGATGGGTCAGGGCCAGGACCTTCGTCAGCTGGTCCGTCCGCTGCTCCTTGGGGATCTTCTTCAGCTCCGCGCAGAAGCGCAGGTACTCCTCCACCGTCATATCAGGATACAGCGGCGGAATCTCGGGGAGATAGCCGATGCAGGCACGGGCGGCCTCCGGCTCCTCCAGAATATCGTGGCCCTCCACCAGGACCTGTCCCTCCGTGGCCGCCAGATAGCCGGTCATGATATTCATTGTGGTGGATTTTCCGGCGCCGTTCGGCCCCAAGAAGCCGAAGATCTGGCCGTCCTCCACCGTGAAGCTCAGATGGTTCACCGCATAGTGGTCGCCATAACGCTTCACAAGGTTTTTGACCTCGATCACACAAATAACCTCCTTCAGGAATGGAGACGGGCAGGGCCCGCCCCAGTCAGCTTTCACAGTATAAAAAAAGAAACTGAAAACTATCTGAAAGAATGAACAGAACTTCATAAACTGTTCAAACTTTTTAAAGGTTGTTTTTAGATTTTGGGGGTATGATACAGACATCCTCCAAAAAGGATAACTGATCCCCCCTCTCTTTTTTCATTTTTCATTTCCTTTCTCTCTGCGTGCGGCGGAGGGCGTCCATGACCAGGCGTCCTCCGCCGCACGCTGTCTTGCGCGAAAAGGGCGAAAAAGATGGAAAGATCCGGCCGGTCCAGGACTTTCCGCCGACTTGTTCTTGCAAACAGCCGGTGTTTCCGATATAATGATTCCGCAATTCTAAGTAGCCGGGTTCAGAATGCGACTGCCCGGTGAACAATGGAGGAAAAAAGAATGAGAGGCGTACACAGCGCGGTGGATGAGATCCGCCGCAATGTCTTCACCGAAGTGGCCCGCCTGGCCTATGAGGGCGGGGATTTGAAGCGGGTGGACATGATCCCCTACACCATCGTTCCCGGAGAGGTGGCCCGCCACCGCCACGACGTGTTTCTGGAGCGGGCCATTGTCCAGGAGCGGGTGCGGCTGGCCCTTGGCATGAGCCTGCAGCCCGCTGGCGAGCAGACGCCCGTCAGCGCCGGTATCCAGGAGGCGGCCGCGGCCGACGACAAATATTTTGAGGAGCCCCTGGTCAATATCATCTCCTTTGCCTGCAATGCCTGCCCCCCCAAGCAGATCCGGATTACGGACAGCTGCCAGGGCTGCCTGTCCCATCCCTGCATGAATGTGTGCCCCAAGGATGCCATTTATCTGGACAAGGACAAGCATTGCCACATTGACCAGGACAAGTGCATCAAATGCGGCCGGTGCTTCAACCAGTGCCCCTACCACGCCATCAGCAAGATTGAGCGCCCCTGCGCCGCAGCCTGCGGCATGGACGCCATCGAATCCGACGAGCTGGGCCGGGCCAAGATCAACTACGACAAGTGCGTCTCCTGCGGCATGTGCCTGGTGAACTGCCCCTTTGCCGCCATCGCGGACAAGAGCCAGATCTTCCAGGTCATCAACGCCATGAACCGCGGATCCAAGGTCATCGCCTGCGTGGCCCCCGCCTTTGTGGGCCAGTTCGGCAAGGCCGCCACGCCTGCCAAGCTGAAGGCCGCCATGCGGATCCTGGGCTTTGACGATGTGGTGGAGGTGGCCATCGGCGCGGACCTGTGCACCGTGGAGGAGGCCAAGGATTTCCTGGCGGAGGTGCCGGAGAAGCTGCCCTTCATGGGCACCAGCTGCTGCCCCGCCTGGTCCGTCATGGCCAAGAAGCTGTTCCCGGAGTTCAAGGACTGCATCTCCATGGCCCTCACCCCCATGGTGATCACCGCCCGCATGGTGAAGAAGGACCATCCGGATGCCCGGATCTGCTTCATTGGGCCCTGCGCAGCCAAGAAGCTGGAGGCCAACCGGAAATCTGTCCGGTCGGATGTGGACTACGTGCTGACCTTTGAGGAGCTGCAGGGCATGTTCGATGCCAAGAACATCGACTTCACCACCCTGGAGGCGGACCCGGAGGACGGCCTGAACGAGGGCACCTCCATGGGCCGCGGCTTCGCGGTGGGCGGCGGCGTGGCCGCGGCCGTGGTAGAGGCCATCAAGCACATCGACCCCACCCGGGAGGTACAGATCGAGTACGGCGACGGCCTGCGGGAGTGCAAGAAGATGCTGATGATGGCCAAGGCCGGAAAGCGCAACGGCTATCTGCTGGAGGGCATGGGCTGCCCCGGCGGCTGCGTGGCCGGCGCCGGCACCATCACCCCCGTGCGGGAGAGCACCCTGAATGTTGAGAAGTTCAAGAAGGAGGCCGCGGAGGTCAGCAGCACCGCCAGCCCCTATGTGGACCGTCTGAAAGACGTGGAGGAATAACCGCTAAAGCAAGAAAGCGGGCCACCCAAAAGGGTGGCCCGCTTTGTGCGTTTTCCGGAAAAGCTGTGGTTCTGCTTACATTTGGTACAGAAGAACCATCAGCGGCATGGTCCCGATACAGAGAAGCGTGGTGATTACATTAATGGCGCCGGCGTAGTCTCCTTCATGACCGTAAACTTGAGCGATCTGAGTGACGTTAGCCGCCGCAGGGGCACTTGCTGCCAGCAGGCTGATCATCAGGATGGACTGGCCGTCCGGCACCAGGGCCGCAAGGCCAGAGTATTTGAAAATACACAGGACCACCAGCGGCAGGGCGATCAGCCGCAGGAAGGCCACCTTCCAGATGCTGCGGATGCGCAGGACCGCCAGCAGGTTCTGCTCTCCCATGAGCATGCCGGCGACAAACATGCTGAGGGGGCCGATGGTGGAGGCAATGGACTTCATGGTACCGGCGATTACCGTAGGCAGGGGCAGGTTCAGCAGAAACAGCAGCACACCCACAAACACGGAAATGATGTTGACATTCAGGAGAATTTTTTTCAGCGAGACATTCCGGTCACCACTCAGAATAATCCGGCAGTGACTCCACATGGGAAACTGCTGCACCAACTGAAACATGCTGCAATAGATGACCCACTCCGGCCCCAGGACCGCAGTCACCAGGGGGATGATGAGGTTACCGGAATTGGTGTAAATCAGGGAGGCCTGTTCCACCGGCGTCAGACGCAGGGGGCGGTGCAGTAAGGCCGTGGCAATGAAAAACAGAGCGTGGATGCCAATGGCGGCCCCAAGGGAGAGGGCCAGACCCTGAAGCAGCTCCGGCGTACGCTGGAGCTGGAAGGCGTTGATGATGACGCAGGGAGTGACCAGATACAGACAGACTTTGGACAGAACCCGGCTGTCCTCCGGCTTCAGCAGATGCAGGCGGACCAGGAGCCAGCCCAGGACGATACACAGAAAAAGCTGTACGATCTGTTCAAGCAGCATCAATACCATGAAAACGTTCCTCCATCTACACACAGGTGCGAGTTTAATCGTACCACGCCAAAAGAGGAAAAACAACCAGAAAGTTTATATAGCGTAAAAAAACTGGGACTGCAGTAAAAAGGCTCCCCCATCCAGCGGATGGGGGAGCCTTTGTTCAGTCACGGACTGCCTCAGTCGGTGACGTAGGGCAGCAGGGCGATCTGCCGGGCGCGCTTGATGGCCTCGGTCAGCTGACGCTGATGCATGGCGCAGGTACCGGTGGTCCGGCGGGGCAGGATCTTGGAACGCTCAGAGACAAAGCGGCGCAGCTTGGCGGCGTCTTTGTAATCGATATACTCGCATTTGTCCGCGCAGAACTGGCAGACCTTGCGGCGCTTGCCGCGGTTGGGGCGAGCGGGTCTCGCTTCACGATCAAAAGCCATGAAATGGTTCCTCCTTTATCAAAAGTCAGAACGGCAGTTCGCCGTCCTCTTCGCCGATCTCGGCGAAATCGGATTGTCCGCCCATCGGTGCGGCGTTGCGGCCGCCCATGGGGGCGCTGTAAGAAGCGGGTGCGCCGCCGAAATCGCCGGCGCCGTCCCGTTTGGAATCCCCGAAGTAGACATTGTCGGCGACGATCTCGGCGCTTCTGCGCTTGCCGCCGTCCTTGTCCGTCCAATCGCGGATCTGCAGCCGGCCCTCCACCACGGCCATGCGGCCCTTGGTGAAGTATTTGCTGACAAACTCCGCGGTGCTGCGCCAAGCCACCACGTCGATAAAATCGGTCTCCTTTTCGCCGCTCTGGGACTTAAAGTCCCGGTCCACAGCCAGGGAGAAGGACGTGACGGCGGTGCCGCTTCCGGTGCGGCGCAGCTCGGGGTCCCGGGTCAGACGACCCATGATGATGATCTTGTTGAGCATATCAATGCCCCCTTACTCGCCCTTGCAGACGATCAGGGAACGCATGATGCCGTCCGTGATCCGCAGAACACGGTCCAGCTCCTTCGGGAAAGAAGGCTCGCTGGTGAAGGTCATCAGGACGTAATAACCCTCGGTCTTGTAGTTGATGGGATAAGCCAGCTTGCGGCTGCCCCACTCTTCCACTTCCACAGCGGAACCATTCTGCTCAGCCAGGGTCTTGAACTTGGCCACCAGCGCGGCGGTGTTCTCCTCACCCTGTGCAGGGTCGATGATATACACGACCTCATAATTGGCAGAAACCTTTGCCATATTTGCACCTCCTTCTGGACAAATGGCCCCCATTCGGGATGGGAGCAAGGATATGCCTGCAGACTGCAAGCCATATTATTATATCGGAATTTCTGGAAATGTCAAGGAATTTTTCTCCCGGCTCTAGACAACCCCGGCAAATTCACCTGCTGCCTTGCGCAAAACTTTTTTCTATTCTATAATGGTAAAAATGAGACATAGGCAATATAAAGGCAGCAGATTTATATTTGGGAGGCAGATAATACTGATGGCTATGAATAAAGAAAAAGCGTCGGGTATTATTGTTCTTGTTATAATATGTTGTGTTTTTATGGCACTCATTGAAACAATCATTGAACCGGCATATATTGTCAAATCCGCGCTTAAAGTCGCGGTATTTTTATTATTGCCATTGGTATATGCAAAAATAACCCATACAAAATTACTGGATGAATTCTTTAAAATCGACAAGAGGGGCATGATGAAATTATTTGTGCTGGGCTCTTTTATCTATGCGGTGATTCTGGGTGCGTATACTTTGACAAAAAACTTCTTCGACTATGCGTCGTTGGTTCAGTCGCTTTCAGCGGATCAAAAAGTCAACAGCGGCAGCTTTATTGGGGTGGCTCTCTATATTTCCTTTTGTAATTCCTTTCTGGAGGAATTTTTCTTTCGTTTCGTTGCATTTATCAGATTATCCAAATACACAGCCCGAAAAATAGCATATATATTCAGTTCAGGCATGTTTGCAGTTTATCATATTGCAATGATTGGAATGTCATTTCCGCCGTTGATGTTGCTTTTGGCTTTAATAGGATTGGCGATTGGCGGGCTGCTTTTTGACTATGTAGATAGCAAAAATGAAAATATCTATCATTCATGGGTTATCCATATGTTTGCGGATTTTGCAATCATGACGATATGGTATCTTTATATTTAAATACTGCACTTATTGGAATTCCCCGGCAAATCGTTTATCGATTTGCCGGGGATGCCTCTACCGACACAAACCTGGAACAGGGAGTCCATTTTTTCCGCCGGAGGCAGAATGCCGTTTCCTTTCCGCTGAAAATGTGGTATATAATGAGGGGTGAAAATCTGGGAGGGAACATACAATGACGCTTTCAACCGCACTGTTTATCTTTGCCGCGCAGCTGCTGGCCTATCTGGTCAAAGGGCTGATCGGCTTCGGCAACCCCCTGATCTCCGCGCCGATTTTGTCCATGGGCCTGGACAATGTGGTCATCACCCCGGGTACGCTGCTGCTGGACTGCCCGGTGAACGCCTGGATTACCTGGAAAAACCGGCACAGCTTCCAGTGGCGGAAGATCCTGCCGCTGCTGGCGGCCAACTTCTGCGGCGTGATCCCCGGCACGCTGCTGTTGCGCTTTTCCATGCCCTGGGTCATCAAAACCGTGCTGGGCGTCGTCGTGGTGCTTTTAGGGCTGGAGATGGCCACCCGCTCCCTGCGGCCGGTGAAGCCGGACCGGAAGGACCGGCCCTGGCTGCGGCTGGCGGTGTCCGCGTTCTCCGGCGTGTGCGCGGGCCTCTTCGGCATCAACATGTTCATCGTGGCCTACCTCCAGCGGACAGCCAGAGATTACAGCGAGTTCAAGGGCAGCATGTGCTTTCTCTTCTTTGGGGAGAATGCAGTGCGGGTAGTGACTTATCTAGTCACCGACCTGTTCACCGGCCCGGTGCTGCTGTTCGCCCTGGCGTCTGTTCCCGCGGCGGTGCTGGCCATGGGCCTGGCGGCGTGGCTGGGGCCCCGGCTGGAAGAGGAAAAGCTCCAAAAGGGCGCCATCGTCCTCTTCCTCCTGGGCGGCGTCAGCATCATCGTGAAGTCCGTGGTATTCCATACATAAGCTCAGGAAAAAGAGACGCCCCTGCGGGCGTCTCTTCATATCTGCATTTGTCAGTCCGCAATGTACTCCCGCACCCGGTAGGTGGCGCCGATCTCCTCCTCGCAGATCTTCCGGCAGTTCTCGATCTCCTCTTTCGGGATGGTGTCCACCACGGTCATCATCACGGTGGGCACATACTTGCGGACCTCTTTCGTGAAGTCCTTCATGGCCTGGTAGGCGTTTTCCTGCTGGGGGTGGCACAGGGCGTTATACTTCTCCGCCGTGTCGGTGTTCAGGGAGACAGACACCATATCGAACCGGCCCGCGAACTCCGGGGCGATGTCCCGGCCGTTGATGAGGGAACCGGTGCCGTTGGTGTCCATCCGGGTGAAGATCTTGGTGCCGTGGGCCTTCATCTGGTCGATGACCCAGCAGATGTCGTCGAACCGGTAGGTAGGCTCACCGAAGCCCACGAACACCAGCTGCTTGTATTGGGAGAGGTCGTGGCTCTCGATGGAGGAAAGGATCTCCTCCTTCGTGGGCTCCCGCTTTAGCCACAGGTTATGGGTGTAGATGCTGCCGCCGGAACCCTGGTTGTGCCGCAGGCAGAACGCGCAGTTGAAGTTGCACCGGTTGGTGGGGTTCACATACAGGTTGTCCCCGTATTCATAGGTGATGGTAAAGCCCTTTTCCATAAATATCGCTCCTTGCGTAATCAGGATAAGCTGTTCAGATGAAAGTCCGACAGCGTGAAGATGCCGTTTTCATAGGAGATGGCAGCGGTAATCTCCGCCGCATACCAGTCATAGGGGATTTCCCTCCCCTCCAACATCGCAGAACCCGTAAAGAAAAGATCGCTGCCGTCCCCATCCGTACCGGATTGCACGGAAAAATTGGCCCATCTTCCGGTAGAGGCGTCCTCGATCATGGCCGGATTGAGGTCCGGAAACTGTGTCTGGATCTCGTCTGTGAGGTCCACCAGATCCGCGCCCAAGACGGTGTAGGTCCGGTCCCCGTCCGACACCACCGACAGCAGGCCGGAGAGGTCCTCCTGCCACAGTGACTCTGGAAAGCAGTAGTCCGTCAGGGTGCCGTCCCCGTCTTTTTTGACCACGTGAAGCTCCTCAATAGAAGTCCCGGTGCCGCTGCCCACATGATTGATGACAACGACCTCCTCCTGCCCGTCGGAGTCCACATCCCAGCACCAAAGCTGCGGCTCCACAATCAACGGGCCGCCGAAGGACCAGGAAAACTCCGCCAGACTGTCACCCCAGCGCAGCAGGGCTGAGCTGTCAAGCCACTTTGTCACGCCGTAGAGGGAGAGCTCCCGCTCCGGCAGTTCTGCCAAAAGGCCCACCGGGTCATGGTTCCAGCGGCTTTCACCGATCCAGTCCTTCAGCCCGATCACCTCCGTGGGCAAATCATAGGGTTCCTCCGGCGCCTGCCCCGCCGTTACCACGGCGGGGGCGGAGAGGGGTTCCGCCGGGGCGGTTGCCGGCGGGGATTCGGCAGGCGCGGTTGAAATAGGCTCCGGCGAGGATTCAGCAGCCGCTTCATCGGTTTCCGCCAGAGCGGAATCCGGACGGGAGTCCGTTGGCGTCACTGTCTCTGACGGCGCGCCGCAGCCCGCCAGCAACAGGCAGGCCAGGACCATCAGAAACGCTTTTTTCATACCTTCCCCTCCAGCCCAAACAGCCGCAGGCCATTGTTCCAGGTGTGCGCCGCCATCTCCTCCGGGGAGATGCCCTTCCACTCCGCCAGTTTTTCCACAATGTAGGGGAGATTCCGGCTGTCGTTCCGCCTGCCCCGGTTGGGCACCGGGCTCATGTAGGGCGCGTCCGTCTCCACCACGATCCGGTCCAGGGGCGTGACGGCCACGACCTCCGGCGCCCGGCGGGCGTTTTTGTAGGTCACCGGACCGTCAAAGCCCAGATACCAGCCCCGCTTCAGCAGCTCCTCCGCCATTTCGGGACTGCCGGAGAAGCAGTGGAATACGCCCCGCACCCCGGGGAACTCCTTTACGATCTCCAGGCTGTCTCCGTGGGCCTCCCGGTCGTGGACGATCACCGGCAGCTCCAGCTCCAGCGCCAGCTCCAGCTGGCGGCGGAACACCATCTGCTGGAATTCCTTTGGCGGATTCTCCGCCCAGTAGTAGTCCAAGCCGATCTCTCCGATGGCGACCACTTTTTTCTCCCGGCACAGGTCCCGGATGGCGGAAAAATCCGCGGCCGTGCAGCCGGCGCAGTCCTCCGGATGGATGCCTGCGGCGGCGAACAGCCAGGGGCGGGTCTCCGCCAGGGCCAGGGCGGAGCGGGAGCTGGCCGCATCCACCCCGGGGATCACCACAGCGCCCACCCCGGCAGCGGGAAGGGCGTCCAGCAGCTCCTCCCGGTCCTGGTCAAAGGCGTCGTCGTTGTAGTGGGCGTGGGTGTCGAACAGCGGCATGGCAGTCACCTCTTCAGCGGAATTCTGATCCTACGGACGATTATAACACGCCCTGCGGAAAAGAAAAGGGCCAGAATCGGGAAAAGCCCCCTGGCCAGAAAACAAAAAAGGACATCCGAACGGATGTCCTTTTGGCCCGATATGATCAGCCGATCTTGTTGAGCTTCAGGGTCATGGCGCTCTTGCGATGAGCGGCCGTATTCTTGTGCAGAATGCCCTTGGCAACAGCCTGATCGACTTTCTTCACTGCAACCTTGTACGCGCCATCGGCCTCGGTGCGATTGCCTTCTGCGGCAGCAGCCTCGAACTTCTTGATGGCGGTCTTCAGTTCGGACTTCGCGGCCTTGTTGCGGGCGTTGCGCACTTCGGCGATCAGAACGCGCTTCTTGGCAGACTTGATATTCGGCAAACCAAACACCTCCTTAGGCAGAAAATTTGACTGTGGGAACCAGTTCCCACCATGCAGAATGATATTTTAACAGGGAACGGCGCAAAAAGCAAGCCTTTTTTTATATTTTTCGGGTTAAAATTGTATATCGTGCCGCCTACCGCAAAACCTAGTGAGCAGACCACTAGATTTTGTGTTTGGGAGGCGGTTCGCATTGTTCATAAAACGTACCGACCTGGCCCTGGAGGCCCGGGAGCTCTGGCAGGAGTCCGCGGAGCGGACCACCCGCCTCATGGGGGTGAAGGCGACCAAGAGCAAGCTGGAGGGATACCCAGTCACCCGGGTGGACATCCTGGACCACCGGGGCGAGGAGGCCCTGGGCAAGCCCCAGGGCAGCTATTTCACCATTGACCTCACCACCTTCTGGCAGCGGAAGGCGGACTTTTTCGAGCGGGCGGTCCGGGCCGTGGGCACGGAGCTGAAGGCCCTGCTGCCGGCGGAGGGCTCCGCCCTGGTGGTGGGCCTGGGCAACGCAGCCATGACGCCGGACGCCGTTGGCCCCCTGGCATTGGACAGCGTGTTGATCACCCGGCACCTGCTCTCCGCCATGCCGAAGCAGTTTGCCGGGTTCCGGCCGGTGTCGGCCTTCCGCACCGGCGTGCTGGGCACCACCGGCGTGGAGTCCGCGGAGGCGGTGCGGGGCCTGGTGGCGGAAGTCCAGCCCGCCATGGTCCTGGCCATCGACGCCCTGGCCTCCCGCCGGTGCGGGCGGGTGTGCGCCACGGTGCAGCTCAGCGACACGGGGATCATCCCCGGCTCCGGCGTGGGCAACCACCGGGCGGCGCTGAACCGGGAGACGCTGGGGGTGCCGGTGTTCGCCATCGGCGTGCCCACGGTGGTGGACTCCGCCACCCTGGCGGCGGACATTCTGGAGGAGTCCGGCGTGGAAAAGGTGGATGAGGAACGGCTGCGCGGGGAGCATGATGCCTTCATGGTCACTACGCGGGACATCGACCAGCAGGTGCGGGATCTGAGCAAGGTGGTGGGCTACGGCATCAACTGGGCCCTCCAGGATCTGGAGATCGAGGAGATGAACGCCCTGTTGAGCTGAAACAGGACCGGACCCAGCAGGTCCGGTCCTGTTTTCCGATGCAAAGCATCACAAACCTTTGAAATGTGCCGTTTCCCCGCACTCTTCAGGGCAGCCGGAAATGATGCAAAAAGACTTCATGTGCAGGATTTGCCGATGTTCGTGGCGCATCGAACGCGCATGAAGTTTATACATCCAGATCCAGTACCACCGGGCAGTGGTCGCTGCCCAGCACCTCGCTCCAAATATCGGCGTTCCGGATTTTGTCCTTCAGCCGCTCCGACACGATGAAGTAGTCGATCCGCCACCCGGCGTTGTTCTTCCGGGCATTGAAGCGGTAGCTCCACCAGGAGTAGGCCCCGGTCTTGTCCGGGTACAGATACCGGAACGTGTCCACAAAGCCGCTGGAGAGGAGCTTCGTCATCTTCTCCCGCTCCTCGTCGGTAAAGCCGGGGTTGCGGCGGTTGGGACCGGGATTTTTGATATCGATCTCCTGGTGGGCCACGTTCAGGTCCCCGCAGTACACCACAGGCTTTTTGGCGTCCAGATCCAGCAGGTAGTCCCGGATATCGTCCTCCCAGGCCATGCGGTAGTCCAGCCGGGCCAACTGATCCTTGGAGTTTGGGGTGTAGCAGCACACCAGGTAGAAGTCCGGGTACTCCGCCGTGATGACCCGCCCCTCGTGGCGGTGCTCATCGATACCGAAGTCATAGGTCACGGAGAGCGGCTGGCGCCGGGTGAACACCGCGGTGCCGGAATAGCCCGCCTTGTCGGCGCTGTTCCAGTAGCGGTGATAGCCGGGCAGATCAAATTCTGCCTGCTCCGGGCGCATCTTCGTCTCCTGCAGGCAGATGATGTCTGCGTCGGCCACGGCACAGAAGTCCAGAAAGCCCTTGCCCAGGCAGGCCCGCAGGCCATTGACGTTCCAGGATACCAGTTTCATGGGCGCATCCTCCCTTGTGAAAATCATACAGCGTTCCTATTGTATCGGAATTTTGCGAAAAATACAATCCCCACGAGGAGAGGCGGCTTGTGTGACGGCCCGTTTTTCGCATCTTCCCTTGTATTTTTTGGATTTTCAAACTATAATAATAATTCAGGCAAATACCGGCGCTCTTCCATTCGGAGCTGCCGTTTTAAAGGAGAGAATCCCATGGAAAAGAAAAAATTCTATATCACAACGCCCATCTACTATCCTTCGGACAAGCTCCACATCGGCCACACCTACTGTACGGTGGCCACGGACACGCTGGCCCGGTATCACCGCCTGCGGGGCGAGGACGTCATGTTCCTCACCGGCACGGACGAGCACGGCCAGAAGATCGAGACCAAGGCCAGGGAGGCCGGCGTCACTCCCAAGGAGTTCGTGGACAACATCGTAGAGGGAGACCGGGGCGTGAAGGACCTGTGGAAGCTGATGAACATCTCCAACGACCGGTTCATCCGCACCACCGACGACTACCATGTGGAGAGCGTCCAGAAGATTTTCAAGAAGATGTACGACAAGGGCGACATCTACAAGGGCACCTACAAGGGCAAATACTGCACCCCCTGCGAGTCCTTCTGGACCGAGAGCCAGCTGGTGGACGGCAAGTGCCCCGACTGCGGCCGGGAGGTGCAGGACGCGGAGGAGGAGGCCTACTTCTTCCGCCTGAGCAAGTATGCCGACCAGGTCCGGGATCTGCTGGAGAACACCGACTTCCTCCAGCCCCGCAGCCGCGTCCACGAGATGGTGAAGAACTTCCTGGACCCCGGCCTGGAGGATCTGTGCGTCTCCCGCACCAGCTTCTCCTGGGGCATTCCGGTGGACTTCGATCCCAAGCACGTAGTCTATGTGTGGGTGGACGCCCTCAGCAACTATATCACCGCCCTGGGCTATGACAACGACCGCTACCACGACTACGACAAGGGCTGGTGGCCCGGCGTCAACATCGTGGGCAAGGAGATCGTCCGGTTCCACTCCATCATCTGGCCCGCCATGCTGATGAGCCTGGGCGAGCCGGTGCCCAAGCACGTGTTCGGCCACGGCTGGCTGCTGCTGGACGGCGGCAAGATGTCCAAGTCCAAGGGCAACGTGGTGGACCCGTATATCCTGGCGGAGAAGTTCGGCGTGGACGCCCTGCGGTTCTTCCTGATGCGGACGTTCCCCTTCGGCTCCGACGGCAACTTCTCCAACGAACTGCTGATCCAGACCATCAACACCGACCTGGCCAACGACCTGGGCAACCTGGTCTCCCGCACCACCGCCATGGTGGGCAAGTACTTTGGCGGAGCGCTGCCCGCCGGGTGCGGCGCCACGGAGATGGAGAAAGAGACCGCCAGGTCTGCCGCAAGCCGGGCATCCACGATGTGCTTCGGATCTGACGATCCCAACGATCCGGTCCTCTTTGACCTGGACCTAGTGAGCAAGGCCGCGGGGCTCCGGTTCGACTATGAGGAGGACATGGAGACCTTCGCCCCCCACAAGGCTCTGGACGAGATCTTCAAGGTCATCCAGCGGGCCAACAAGTATATCGACGAGAACGCCCCCTGGGCCCTGGCAAAGGATATGGAGACCAACGGCAAGCGGCTGGCCCATGTGCTGTACAACCTGCTGGAGGCCACCCGCATCTGCGGCATCCTGCTGACGCCCTTCATGCCGGAGAGCTGTGAAAAGCTCTTTGCCCAGATCGGCGCCCCCGCGGAGAGCCGGACCTGGGACGCCGCGGCGGAGTGGGGCGCTCTGCCTGAGACCGCTGCCGTCACCAAGGGCGAGAACCTGTTCCCCCGGCTGGACATGGACAAGGCCCTGGAGGAGCTGGAGGCCGCGGAGGCCGCGGCCAAAAAGGCCGCCCTGCCCGCCGTCGAGGTGGAGCCCCAGCTGACGGAGAAGGTGGATTTCGACACCTTCTGCAAGTCCGATTTCCGGGCGGTGAAGGTGAAGGCCTGCGATGCCGTGAAGAAGAGTGAGAAGCTGCTGAGATTCACTCTGGATGACGGCACCGGTGTGGACCGGCAGATCCTCTCCGGCATCCACAAGTGGTATGAGCCGGAGGATCTGGTGGGCAAGACCCTGATCGCCATTGTGAACCTGCCGCCCCGGAAGATGATGGGCCTGGAGAGCAACGGCATGCTGATCTCCGCCGTCCACACCGAGCACGGTGAGGAGTGCCTGCACCTCATCATGGTGGATGATTCCATCCCGGCGGGCGCGAAGCTGTGCTGAGGGCTTCGAGGGGGAGCAGGCTCCCCCTCGACCTCCCCCACCACCAGTCTGCGGACTGGTGTGTGCGCCCAGGGCGCACGGGTCAAGGGATTTTCGGCAGGCGCATGTCCTGCCGAAAATGATTGAAATTTCTTCGTTCGCCAACGGCGAACGAACTGGGGAAAACCAACGGTTTTCCCCTAGATCCCCTTTCCTTTGTAAAAACAGCCGGCACCAAGCGGTGCCGGCTGTTTTTTAACGCAGGGATTTGTGGGAGAGTTCTGTGTAGATCCGTTTGCCGTCAATCTGGTCTGACCGCAGGAGGGAGATCTGCCGGACCACCATGCTGGCGTGGGGGACGGTCACCTGCGGGGCCTCGCCCCGCCAGCGGCGGACCAGGGTGATGTGGGGCAGCCAGGGGCGGTCCTCCTGGCAGAAGCCCTGGGAGCGAAGGTCCGCCTGCAGGGACACGGCCAGCTCCTCCAGGGCCGGATCTGCTCGAACACCGGCCCACAACAGGTCGCCGAAGTGCCCCGGTGGGCCGCCCACCGCCAGGGAGAAAGGTCGGCAGGATACCTCCGACAGGGCGGCCCGGGCCCTGGTCAGGTCCTCTGCCTCCCCCAGGAAGGCCAGGGTCAGGTGCAGGTTCTCCGGCGGCGGGAAAGAGCCCCTGCCCTGGCGGCGCAGGGCGTCCTGAGCGGTCAGCAGTGCTTCCCGCACCGCGGGGGACAGCTGGATGGCCAGAAAGAGACGCATGAATTTTTCCTCCTTTTCACGGGGTTTTCATTGCGCTTTTGCCTGCTCCGGTGGTACAATAGGGACCATCGGCAACAGACGAAAGGAGTTCCCATGAGACTGCAAAGCGCGATTTTTGATATGGACGGCACCCTGCTGGACTCCATGCCTATCTGGCGGGACCTGGGTACCAGCGTCCTGCGGGGCCTTGGCATCGAGCCCGAGCCGGAGACCGACGAGATGCTGAAGACCCTCTCCCTCCGGCACGGGATCGCCTACTGCAAGGAGCACTACCACCTCCCCCAGACGGAGGAGGAGCTGATCGGCCGGGTAGTGGACCGGGTCGCGGATTTCTATCAGCATGAGGTCCAGGCAAAGCCCGGCGTGGACAAGTTTCTGTCCCTTCTGAAGATGGAGGGCGTGTGGATGTATGTGGCCACTGCCACGGACCGCCCTCTGGCGGAAGCAGCCCTCCGCCATGCAGGGATCGACCACTACTTCCGGGGACTTATCACTGTGGCGGAGGTGGGGGTCGGCAAAAAGGAGAGCGCCGAGATCTACGAGCGGGCCATGCGCCGCCTTCAGTCCAACAAGAAGGACACGGTGGTGTTTGAGGACGCCTTCCACGCCATCCAGACCGCCAAGGCCGCCGGGTTCCGGGTGGCGGCGGTGTACGACGCGTCCGAGGAGGCACACCAGGAGGAGATCCGCGGGCTGGCGGACTACTATATCCGTTCCTTTGAGGAGATGTTTGAGACCCGGGAGCTGGAGTGATCGCCTGCCTCGCAAAACAGAAGGCCCGTCCGGTCCGTCAGGACCGGGCGGGCTTCTTTGTCAGAGAGTCAGGATCTCCGCCTCGCGGGCGGCGTCAGATGCCGTCAGCGTATTGGCGGCGTCCAGCAGCGCCGTGCGGAAACTGCCGCTGCCCCGGTCTGCGGCCAGGTGCTCCGCCCGGCGGGCGCAGATCTTCCAGAAGGCGGAGGCCAGGGCAGCCGCCGCGGCGGCGTCCGGCTCCACGGCGGCGAACACACCGCACAGCACCGACAGCATACAGCCCGTGCCGGTGACGAGAGACATCCGGCCGCTGCCGCCGGTGACGCACCAGACCCGCGCCCCATCGGTGATGAGATCCTCCGGACCGGAGAGCAGCACCGCCGTTCCGCGGCGCCGGGCCAGGTCCATGGCGGTGTCCCTCCGGGCTTCCCGGCTGGCGGGCAGCGGGCTGTCCACCCCTTGTTCCTGCCCATCCGACCCCAGCAGGGCCCGGGCCTCCCCCAGATTCACTCGCAGGATGGACGGGGTGAACAGGTCCAGCAGCGCCCGGACCTGTCCCAGCCGCCAGGGACTTGCGCCCACCCCTACCGGGTCTAGCACCACCGGATGACGGGCGGAGACGGCGCAGATCCGGCAGGCCCGGAATTTCTCCGCATCCGGGGTGCCGGTGTTCAGCACCGTGGCGTCGCTGACGGCGGAGATGGCTTCCATCTCTTCCGGTGCCTGGGCCATCATGGGACTGGCGCCAACGGCCAGGGCCAGATTGGCGCAGTCGTTGGCGGTGACGATATTGCTGACGCAGTGGATCAGGGGCCGCTGGCGGCGGACTTTGTCCAGACGGGTGAAATCAAGCATGGAAGGACCCTTTCTCAGTTGGGATCAATGCTCCAATGCGGCCCGCATGGATTTGAGGGCGCCGCTCTTCTGGAGGGTGAATACCAGGATGCCGGCCAGAATGGAGCCGCCCACGGTGGAGACCAGGAAGGGCACCACATAGGCGTAAAAGGCGATGGAGCCGGCCACTACGCCCATAAAGGCCACCGCCACAGGATAGGACAGCAGGCCGCCGATGATGCCGGTGCCGAACACCTCGCCCGCCAGGGTCGCGGGCAGATTCCTGGTCTTCCAGTAGACCAGGCCGCACAGCAGGGCGCCGCACATGCTGCCTGGGAAGGCCAGGAGGCTGCCTAAGCCGAAGATGTTGCGCAGCAGGCTGGCCAGGAAGGCCACGGCCACGCCGTAGCCCGGGCCCAGGAACACGGCGCAGATGACATTCACCATGTGCTGCACTGGCGCGCACTGGCTGCCGAATACAGGAAACTGAAGCATACTGCCCACCACGGCCACGGCGCACAGCACGCCTGCCAGGGCCAGCTTCTTGGAATTGGTTTTCATAGAGATCGCTCCTTTGATCCATCAGAATTTGCAGGGAGAAAACAGCGTGCGAAACAGCGTTTTCCCCTTGCCATGCAAGGTCGGCAGGCGGGCATCCGCCTGCTGTGGAAAATCGGTCGAGGCTTTCTGGCCTCCTCTCACGCCGGAACACGGCTTCCCATCGCTGTTTTGCCGGCCCGGGCCCAGGGCGCTCCCCCTCAGCCCGCTCCCGGTGGTCCCCGGGGCGCCGGATGTTGTTTTCGCCGATGCACATCCCTTCCGTCTCAAAGTAAAAAACAGCGGGCGCCTGAGAGGGTGCCCGCCGTGCCGGATGCTCATACATAACTTCCTACGGTGGCATTACCCACATCAGGTAAAGGGTCGAAGCGGTCCGCTTCCTCTCAGCCCGTGAGGGCTCCCCTGTTTTTGTCGCATTTATTATGACACCGCCCGCGGGAATTTGTCAAGCAGTATCTTGTGTAAAGATTTGCCCAGCAGGCGGTTTTGCTTGCATTTCCCGGGAAAAAGGCGTATGATGAGAGGCGAGAAAATGGGGAGCCCGCTGGCGCGGGCTGAGAGGAGGCCAGCCAGGTCTTGACCCTTTACCTGATGTGGATCATGCCAACGTAGGGAAATCATGAGGCGCACAGCCGCGGACGACCGCTCTTGGTATGTCCGCGGTTTTTTTGATAGAGAGGATGGAGTGATATGAAGATCGACCCCAAGCGGCTGCGGCTGTATGCCGTGACGGACCGGGCCTGGACTCATGACGCGGAGGGCCTGCTCCGTCAGGTGGCGGCAGCCGTCGACGGCGGGGCGGGCATCGTCCAGCTGCGGGAAAAGCACATGGGACAGGCGGATTTCCTGGCGGAGGCGGAGCGGTTCGTGGCCCTGTGCCGGGAAAAGGGCGCTGTCAGCATCATCAACGACAATGTGGAGATCGCCGCCCAGACCGGGGCGGACGGCGTTCATGTGGGCCAGGAGGATCTGGAGGCGGGCCGGGCTAGGGAGCTGCTGGGGCCGGACAAGCTGATCGGCGTTTCCGCCCACTCCGTGGAAGAGGCCCTGGCCGCCCAGGCGGCGGGGGCGGACTACCTGGGCGTGGGCGCGGCTTTCGTCACCGGCACCAAGACGGACGCCAAGCCCATCTCCCGGGAGACTATCCGGGCCATCACGGCGGCGGTGGACATCCCGGTGGTGGCCATCGGCGGCATCAGCCATGACAATATTCTGGAGTTGAAGAACTGCGGCCTGGACGGCGTGGCGGTGGTCTCCGCCCTGTTCGCCCAAGCCGACGTGAAGGCGGCGGCGGAGGAGCTGCTGCGGCTCTCGGAGGAGATCGCCCGATGAACATCCGGGGCGCCATCTTTGACCTGGACGGGACCCTGACGGACTCCATGTACATCTGGCAGAAGGCCCCGGTGGATCTGGTGCGCCGGTACGGCGGTGACCCGCCGGAGGATCTGGCCCGGGACCTGAAGGAGATGGGCCGCCGGGAGGCGGCGGAGTACCTGCGAAGCCGCTTCTCCCTCTCCACCACGCCGGAGGAGCTGATGGACACCCTCAACGATCTGGTGACGGAGGAGTACCGGTCCCGGGTGCCCATGAAGTCCGGGGCGGACCGGCTGCTGGCCCGGCTGGCGGATTCCGGCATCTCCTGCTGCATCGCCACCGCCAGCGAGGCGTTCCAGGCCCGCTCCGCCATGGAACGGCTGGGACTGTGGCCGCACTTCCGCTTCGCCGTCAGCTGTGTCCAGTACGGCGGCAAGACCCGGCCGGACATCTATCTGGAGGCCGCCCGCCGTCTGGGGACCGCTCCGGCGGAGACGGTGGTGTTTGAGGATGCCCTTCACGCTGCCAGGACCGCCCACGAGGCAGGCTTCCGGGTCTGCGGCGTCTGGGACGCCTCTGCCGAAGAGGATCAGGCCGCGCTGAAAGCCCTGGCGGATTGGTACGTGCGGGACCTGGGCGACTGGGTCCCGTAAGGGACGGGGAACCGCGGCCAGCGGGCCGCTTCCAGCGGCGGATCGGGGGCACCACCTTCCGCCGCTTGATAAAACTTCAATGCAAAGAAGCATCAGGAAAGGAAGCATCGATATGAAGACAGCATTGACGATCGCTGGGACCGATCCCAGCGGAGGCGCCGGTATCCAGGCAGATATCAAGACCATGACCGCCAACGGTGTGTTCGCCACCTGTGCGGTGACGGCTCTGGTGGCCCAGAACACTACCGGCGTCAAGAGCATCGTGGAGTGTACGCCGGACTTTCTGGCGGAGGAGCTGGACTGCGTGTTCACAGATATCTTCCCCGACGCGGTGAAGACCGGCATGGTCTCCAGCATTCCGCTGATCCGGGTGATCGCGGCCAAGCTGAAGGAGTATGGGGCCAAAAATCTGGTGGTGGACCCGGTGATGGTGGCCACCTCCGGGGACCGGCTCATCACGGAGGACGCGGTCTCCGCCCTGAAGGAGCTCCTGCTGCCCCTGGCCACGGTACTGACCCCCAACATCCCTGAGGCGGAGATCCTCTCCGGCATGACGATCCGCAGCGCCGCAGACATGGAGGCGGCGGCCCGGGCCATCAGCGAGCAGTACGGCTGCGCCGTGCTGTGCAAGGGCGGCCACCAGATCAACGACGCCGATGACCTGCTGTGGCGCTGCGGCAGCGGCAAGTGGTTCCACGGAAAGCGGATCAACAACCCCAACACCCACGGCACCGGCTGCACCCTGTCCAGCGCCATCGCCTCCAATCTGGCGAAGGGCTTTGACCTGGACACGGCGGTGGAGCGGGCCAAGGCTTACATCTCCGGCGCTCTGGGGGCCATGCTGGACTTGGGACGCGGTTCCGGCCCCATGAATCACATGTTCGACCTGAAGAGCATCTACTGTACGGAAAAGGCAGATTGACCAGTTTGCAGACAACAGGGGGACAGCGGTTTTATCCGCTGTCCTCCTGTTGTTTTTGCGCAGAAAAACGGCGGTTCCGATGGCGGGATCTATTTGGAATCACCAGACTGAACAAAATGATTTCAGGTATTTTTAAGGTTTAAAACGAGCTAAATATACTGCAAAAATAATAAAAACAAAATTTTTTAAAGTATTTTTTCAGGTTGATTTTAGCTTTCCATGATACCTTTGGACCAGAACCCTTCCCGGAGGGGGAGGTACGGAAAGGATTGGCACGGTATGAGCGAAAAAGGACTGGAGCGGGAGACGGAAGGAATCTCCGTGGGGGAGCGGGAGCCCGTCGTAGCAGATTCCTCTCCCAAAGGGGGCCGTCTCCGCAGCAGCTGGAAAAAGCTGTGGAAGGGGCGGAAACGAAAGGCGCTGGCGCTGCTTCTGGTGGTGGCCATTGCAGGCGGCGTGGTGATCTGGAGGGGCCGCGGACAGACGGCCTCCGCTGCGACGACGTATCAGGAGGCGGCGGTGGAGCGCCGCTTTATCACCAATTCCCTCTCCTCCAGCGGCACGCTGGAGCCAGCGGACTCCTACACCGTCAATACGCTGGTCTCCGGCGAGATCCTCAGCGATACCTTTGAAAAGGGCGACCAGGTGGAGGAGGGCCAGCTGCTCTATACCATTGATTCCTCCAACGCGGCCAGCAGCCAGACCCAGGCGCAGAACAGCTACTCCCAGGCCCAGACCTCCTATGAGCAGGCGGTGAAGGCCAAGTATCCCCAGGCGGACCTGAGCGGCACCGTCAGCGAGGTGTATGTGAACGAGGGGGACAGCGTCAGCGCAGGCACACAGCTTCTGAAGATCGTGGCGGATGAGAACATCTACATCGACTTCTACTTCACCTACGCGGACAGCGGCGACTTCTACATCGGCCAGACCGCCACGGTCTTTATCGACGGCTTTGCCGGGACCCTCACCGGAACGGTTGCCGCGGTGTCCAGTTCCTCCGCGGCGGTCTCCACCGGCGTACCCCTGACTACCGTCCGGGTACGGCTCGCCAACCCGGGCCTTGTGACATCCGACTACACCGCCAGCGCCGTCATCGGCAGCTACTCCAGCTACGGCCAGGCGTCCATCAAGGTGGGGGCCAGCAGCGTCATCACGGCAGAGGCGTCCGGCAAAGTTGCAGGTTTCAACTGGCTGGTGGGCGATACCATCTCCAGCGGCGACCGGATCTGCACCATCACCGGTGACAGCGTGGACAACCAGATTGAAAGCGCCCGCATCAGTGTCAGCAACGCCTCCACCAGCCTGGAAAATGCCCGGGACAATCTGGAGGACTACTCCGTCACCGCGCCCATCTCCGGCACCGTGGTCACCAAGAACGCCAAGGCGGGGGACAACATTGAGGGCGGCTCCGGCAGCACCCTCTGCGTCATCTATGACCTGAGTTATCTGGAGATGACCATGTCCATCGACGAGTTGGACATCAGCTCTGTGGAGGTGGGCCAGGAGGTCCGGATCACCGCCGATGCCGTGGAGGGGAAGACCTACACCGGCGTGGTGACGGAGGTGTCCGTGGCGGGCACCACCTCCGGCGGCATCACCACGTACCCCGTCACCGTCCGCATCGACGAGACCGACGGCCTGCTGCCTGGGATGAATGTGGACGCGGAGATCGTGATCTCCTCGGCGGATGACGTGCTGGCCATCCCAAGCGCCGCCGTGAGCCGCGGGGACATGGTGCTGGTCACCGCGAATTCTCCCAGTGCTGTGAATGCCCTGGACCAGGAGGCCCCGGAGGGCTACGTCTACGTGCCGGTGGAAACCGGCGTCAGCGACAACAGCTACATTGAGGTCCTCTCCGGCCTCCAGGAGGGGGACACAGTGGCCTATCTCCAGGCGGCTGGCTCCGCCAGCTCCGGCGATATGACGTTCGTCATGCCGAGCGGGGCCATGTCCTCCATACCGATGGGCGACATGCCCAGCGGGATGCCCTCCGGCGGCGGAATGCCCAGCGGCGGGCCGGGAGGCTTCTGATGGGCACTTTGATCGAATTTCGGGAGGTCTGCAAGTATTACCAGATGGGCGACACCACTGTGAAGGCGGCGGACCACATCTCCTTCCAGATCCGGAAGGGGGAGTTCGTGGCCATCGTGGGCCAGTCCGGCTCCGGCAAGTCCACCTGTATGAACATCATCGGCTGCCTGGATGTGCCCACCTCCGGCACGTACCTGCTGGACGGCAGGGATGTGGGTCAGATGGATAAGGACCAGCTGGCCGCCATCCGGAACAAGATGCTGGGCTTCATCTTCCAGCAGTACAACCTGCTGCCCAAGCTGACGCTCCAGGAGAACGTGGAGGTGCCGCTGATGTACGCCGGCATCCCCAAGCCGGAGCGGCACGAGCGATCCCGGATCGCGCTGGAGATGGTGGGTCTTGGCGACAAGCTGCGCAATAAGCCCAGCCAGCTCTCCGGCGGCCAGCAGCAGCGGGCGTCCATTGCCCGGGCTCTGGCGGGGGACCCGGCGGTGATCCTGGCCGACGAGCCCACCGGCGCCCTGGACTCCCACACCGGGCGGGAGGTGCTGACCATGCTGCAGCAGCTCCATGCCGCGGGCAACACGGTGGTGCTCATCACCCACGACAACTCCATCGCTGTCCAGGCCCAGCGGATCATCCGGCTGGAGGACGGCCACGTGATCTACGACGGCGATGCCGGTGCGCCTGAGGCGGTAGTGACGCCCAATCTTGCCGGAAGGGGGATGGCGGGATGAGCCTGATCGAGACCTTCCAGATGGCGGTGCAGAATATTCTCAGCAGCAAGATGCGGACCTTCCTCACTATGCTGGGCATCATCATCGGCGTGTGCGCGGTCATCGTCATCGTGGGCCTGGGCAACGGGATGCAGGGCTATATTGAGGACAGCTTTGCCGACATGGGCACCGACTCTCTGACAGTGATGGTGATGGGCCGCGGCTCCTCCCGCAGCGTGTCGGAGGGCGAGATGTACCAGCTGGTGGCGGACAACAGCGATGTGTTCAAGCAGATCTCCCCCACGGTCACCATGAGCGGCTCGGTGAAGATCGGCAGCAGCACTCTTTCCGCCACCTCCGTCACCGGCGTCAGCGAGGATTACTTCTCCATGAAGGGGTATGAGGTTGCCCAGGGCCGGGGGCTTCAGTACACGGACATGACCGGCCGGAAAAAGGTCTGCGTCGTCGGGCAGTATCTGAATCAGGTCTATTACGGCGGGAATGCCGTGGGTCAGACGCTGCGGATCAATGGCAACTCGTTTACCATCGTAGGTGTTATGGGAATGGAGGGCACAGAGCTGGAAGAGGGCGGCACGGACGACTGCGTGTTCCTCCCCTACTCCACCGCCGCCCGCCTCAGCTTCACCGGCACCATCTCCAGTTACACCATCACTGTCCAGGACACGGACCAGATCTCCCAGGCCAAAACCACCCTGGAGAACGCCCTCTATGAGATTTTTGAGGACGACGATGCCTATACCGTGGGCAGCATGGCGGAGATGGTGGAGGAGATGAACTCCATGGTGAACATGGTGATCTACATTCTGGCGGGCATCGCTGCCATCTCTCTGGTGGTGGGCGGCATCGGCATCATGAACATCATGCTGGTGTCGGTTACGGAGCGGACCAGAGAGATCGGCATCCGCAAGGCGCTTGGGGCCCGGGAGGGCGCCATCATGCGCCAGTTCGTCATCGAGGCGGCTACCACCTCCTCTCTGGGCGGCGTACTGGGGATCGCTCTGGGCTTCGGCCTATCCGCGGCGGCCACGGTGGTCATCGCCAATGTCATGCCGGACACCCCCATCACCGTCAGCCCCAGCATTGCGGCGATCCTGGTGGCCTTCGGTGTCTCCGCGGGCATCGGCATCGCCTTCGGATACCTCCCCGCCAAAAAGGCCGCGGTGCTGAACCCCATCGATGCGCTGCGGTATGATTGAGACGCCATCCGCATCCGCCCTTCCCGGTGGGTCCCCATCCGGGGACCCGCCGCCGTTTTTCTTGTCAGTCGGGCCCGGCCGTGGTACAATGGCCGCGAAACAACCGGTCTTCCGGCCGGAGAGAGGTTCTGCGAAAAGAGGAGACTGCCATGAGGGAGATCAGAAAGAAGCGTGCGGTGGCTGTGGAAGTCCGCCGGGAGAGGAAGTGGTTGATGCAGTAAAAAGGAAACAGGAGGAGACATCATGAATCAGACCATCCGCGGCATGGGGCTTCCGGACCCCGACGCGGTTTTTCCAAACGAATACGGCACATCCTGCTATATCAAAAATGTGGTGACGGCCCCGAACATCCAGATCGGGGATTACACCTACTACGACGATCCGGTGGACCCTGCGGGGTTTGAACAGAACAACGTCCTGTTCAACTATCCGGAGTTCGGGGACCGGCTCATTATCGGCAAGTTCTGCTCCATCGCCGCCGGGACCCAGTTCATCATGGGCCCGGCCAACCACCGGACCAGCAGCGTCAGCACCTACCCCTTCCAGGTGTTCGGCGGGGCATGGGCTGACCAAGCGCCGCCTCACCTGGGCCAGTTGCCCCGAAAGGGGGACATCATGGTGGGCAACGACGTGTGGATCGGCCGGGAGAGCGTGATCCTGCCGGGGGTCCACATCGGCGACGGCGCCATCATTGCGGCCCGCTCCGTAGTGGCGAAGGATGTGCCCGCCTATACCGTGGCGGGCGGCAATCCGGTCCGCGTGCTGAAGCAGCGGTTCCCAGAGGATCTGGTCCAGTTGCTCCTGGCATGGCGGTGGTGGGACCTGCCCCCAGCGGAGCTGGCGGAGGCCGTGCCGCTGCTGTGCGACCCGGATCTGGACGCGGTGCGGACGGACCTGCGCCGTCGCCTGGGAATGGCGGAGTGAGTGGCTGTATGCAAAAAAGTCCCGGCCCTTTTTAGGGCCGGGACTTCTGCTTTTTTATGAAGCGCCGTCTTTCTTGGGCTCGATCAGATAAGACGGCAGGCTCCGCTGGCAGCCGTTTTTCTCATAAAACGCTTCCGCCCCCGGCTGGGCGCCGAAATACAGCAGCGTGGGGGTATGGGCCGCAGCCAGCCGCAGCAGCCGGCTTCCGATGCCCTGCCGCTGATATGCCGGCAACACCAGCAGCTCCGTGATGGTGCCGAAAAAGCAGCCGTCTGTGAGGACTCGCAGGCAGCCCGCCAGCTGGCCGCCGTCCCAGGCAGTGAAGTTCATCGTTTTTGACAGCGCGGCGCGGGTCTGCTCCAGATTGTACGCTCCCGGCCAGACCTGCTGGACAAAGTCGAGGAAGGTCTCTCCGGAAAGGCTCCGGTCGTCCACACGATACTCCATGGCAGCATCCTCCAATCCCGTCACGCCTCCGCCATCTCCCGCATCAGGGCGATCTCCCGGGCATAGCCGGGCAGGTCGTTGGGGGTCTCCAGACAGAAGGGAAGATCCTTCAGCGCCGGGTGGCGGACGATCCGCCCCAGCGCCTCCAGACCGATGGTCCCCTCCCCCAGACAGGCGTGGCGGTCCTTGCGGCTGCCGGGGGGATTCTTGCTGTCGTTCAAATGAATCGCCTTCAGCCGCCGGAGGCCGATGATGCTGTCAAATTCCGTCAGCACGCCGTCCAGGTCGTGGACGATGTCGTATCCTCCGTCGGACACGTGGCAGGTGTCCAGGCAGACGCCCACCTTGCCGGAGAGCTCCACCCGGTCCAGAATGGCCCGCAGCTCCTCAAAACGGCCGCCTACTTCGCTGCCCTTGCCTGCCATGGTCTCCAGCAGAACGGTGGTGGCCTGATTGGGCCGCAGGATGGCGTTGAGCCCGTCGGCAATGAGAGCGATGCCGGTCTCGCTTCCCTGCCCCACATGGCTGCCGGGATGGAAGTTGTAATACTGTCCTGGCACATGCTCCAGCCTAGCCAGGTCGTCCGCCATGGTCTCCCGGGCGAATATCCGGTTCTTCTCCTCCGCGCCGCAGAGGTTCAAAGTATAGGGAGCGTGGGCGACAATGGGGCCAAAGCCGTGCCGGGCCAGCAGGTCCCGCAGGGCTGCAGCGTCCGCCGGGTCCAGGTCCTTGGCCCGGCTGCCCCTGGGATTGCGGGTGAAAAATTGAAAGGTGTTGGCCCCCAGCTCCAGCGCCTGGCGGCCCATGGCCGCAAAGCCCTTGGAGGAGGACAGATGGCAGCCGATATACAGCATGGCCGCGCCTCCTTCTCTCGGTCTGTACTGCTCTGCATCCGCCGGAAGGCGGAAGGAGATTATATTTTATCATACCACATGGACACTGCCTATGCACGGGCAAAAGCAACAAAAAGCGGGGTCTGCCGGCCGAAACCGGTGACCCCGCTGAGACACTGCCGGACGCTGGTAAAGCGGCGGCCCCGTCCGGCGGGGGCCTTATATGTTTCGGGAGAGCGGATCGGCTTCATCGTCTGTGATGAAAAGTTCCTCCGCCTTCTGCTGCGCATCGATCAGCCGGGCCTGGAGCCGGCGCAGGGATTCCTCCGCATCGGTGATGGCGTTGAAGAGCAACAGATATTCCTTGGAGACCTTCTGCATTTGGTATTCATCCTTTCTAAACCGCCACAAGATCTGGGGACTGCCCTTATCATACACAAAGGCCGGGCGAAATTCTGTCTGAATCTGTCGAGATACCCAAGGTTTTGCAAAAAATTCAAAAACCAACACAAAATAGCAGGAATTTCCGAAAAAACGAAAAAAATCCAGGGCCTTTTGCCGGAAAAAATGGAAATGGCAAAAAAAAGCGGTCCGCGTCAGGCGCGGACCGCTCCGGAATTCAAGTCAGGTTTCGGGCTGCTCCAGCTCCCGCAGGCCGGCGATGTCACCCACCGGCAGGGAGAACACCAGGGACTGAGCGGCGCTCTGGATGCCCGCCTTGGCCATGATGGCCTTCATAATGGGCTTCTTCGCCTCGCTCCGGGCCAGGATGAAGACCATCTCCTGCTCCGACGCGATGGACACGCCGAAAAACTTCCGCACCAGGTCTGTGCCGGTGCCCTTGGCGTGGATCACCGTGCCGCCGGTGGCGCCTGCCTCCCGGGCGGCGTCCATCACCAGGTCGGTGGACCCCTGGTTGGCAATGACCACGATCAGATCGTGGGCAATCTCCCGTTCCATAGCAGTTTCTCCCTCCTGTTCATGCAGCAGATATTCCTTGGCGGTGGATCCGCCGATGCTGTTCACCGGCACAGTCATCAAAACGCCCTGGCCGGGCACATCCAGCCACAGGTCACGGGCCGCCTGGCGCACCAGCCGGGGGGACCGGGGGGACACGCAGAACAGCACGGCCTTCTCCGTGGCCTCCAGGCCCAGAAAGTCCAGCACCTCCGTGGTGGCGGTGCCCTGACCCAGAGCTGTCAGCACCAGCGAGATCCCGTGGGTCCGGAACCAGGCGGCGAACTGCTCTGCCCGGCTGCGGTCAGTGATGGTGATGAACAAATCGACGCCCTGCATGGCGGTCTCTCCTCTCTTTACGATGTCGGACGGACTGCTCACAGCTCGATGATCTCCTCGTCCACCGGGGCGGGAGGCGTCTCCTGAGCGGCTCTCTTCATCTTGAGCTGATACAAAAGGCCCAGCATCTGGATGGTCAGCAGCGGCGTCATAGCCACCATAGCCACCACGCCGAAGGCGTCCGTCACCACATTGCCGCCCAAGGCCTCGCAGGCGCCCTGAGCAAAGGGCAGCAGGAAGGTGGCCGTCATAGGCCCGGAGGCCACGCCGCCGGAGTCAAAGGCAATGGCAGTGAAGATCTTGGGGACGAAAAAGGACATGACGATGGCGGCCAGATACCCCGGCACCACCAGCCAGAAAATGGAAATCCCGGTCATCACCCGCATCATGGCCAGACCGATGGAAACCGCCACGCCGATGGAGAGGCTGGTGCTCATGGCCTTGCCGGGAATGGCGCCGGAGGTGATCTCCTCCACCTGCTTGTTCAGAACATGGACCGCAGGCTCCGCCTGGACGATGAACCAGCCCATCAGCATTCCGATGGGAATCAGGATCCAGTTGAAGGACAGGCCGGCGATCTGGCGGCTGAGGTAGCTGGCCGCCGGCATGAAGCCCACGTTGGCGCCCGTAAGAAACAGGACCAAACCCACATAAGTATACAGGATGCCGATGACAATTTTCAATACTTTTTTCTTCTTTAATTTCAGGGAAACCGCCTGAAAAACGGCGAAGAACAGTGCGATGGGGGCCAGACACACCGCCACCTCGCTGAGATACGCCGGAAGTTCCACCTGAAACAGGTGCCACAGAGCCCGGCTGTCTGTCACGGAGGGGATTTCCACCGGGGTGTAGACGCCCGCGCCCGGGTAGATCAGGGCCAGCACCATCACTGCCAGGATGGGGCCGACAGAACAGAGAGCCACCAGGCCGAAGCTGTCCTGGGCGGCATTCTCGTCGCTGCGGATGGAGGCCACGCCCACGCCCAGGGCCATGATAAAGGGCACGGTCATGGGACCCGTGGTGACGCCGCCGGAGTCGAAGGCGATGGCCAGGAAGTCCTCCGGTACAAAGAGGGCCAGCGCAAACACGAGGATGTAGAACACGATCAGCATCCGGTTCAGGGGAATGCGGAACAGGATGCGCAGCATGGCGATCACCAGAAAAACGCCCACGCCCACGGCCACAGCGCCCACCAGCGTGGCATTGGGCACGCCGGGCACCTGCTGGGCCAGCACCTGGAGATCCGGCTCCGACACGGTGACGATGACGCCGATCAGAAAGCCGACAGCCGCCACAACCCAGAGCTTTCTGGAGCGGGTCATGGCGGCGCCCACCCGTTCTCCGATGGGGGTCATGGCGGTGTCAGCGCCCAGGGAAAACAGGCCGATGCCCAGAATTACCATCACCGCGCCGATCAGAAAGGCCAGCAGCGTCTCGGTGGGGATGGGCGCAACAGTAAAGCTGAGGATCAGCACGATCACCGTAATGGGGACCACGGAGGCCAGGGCTTCCCGGAGCTTTTCCCAGAGGATGGTTTTATTCCGCCCCAATCGTTCCTGCCATTGCTCTCGTCTCTTCCACGGCAATCTCATCACCTCTCCAAAATTCATACAATTTATATAGATATGATTATAATAACATAAATAGGCCGCCCACAGTGACGAAAAAGTAGAAATTTACAAAATCTTTATAAGCGGAGCGGTGATTCCCTTTTTTCCCGAACTGTGCTATGCTGTACCATATCACCTTCACAGGAGTGCGCAGGATGAAGAAGAGTCCTTACGACAGAGAGCGGTTTTTTGAAAAATACAGCCAGATGGACCGCTCCCGCCTGGGACTGGCGGGCGCCGGGGAGTGGGAGTCCTTGGAGCCCCTGCTGCCGGACTTCGCCGGGAAGCGGGTGCTGGATCTGGGCTGCGGCTACGGCTGGCACTGCATCTATGCGGCGGAACACGGCGCGGCGGCTGTCACCGGCGTGGACCTGTCGGAGAAAATGCTGGCCGTGGCCCGGGAAAAGACCACGGCTCCGCAGGTGACCTATATCCGGGGGGATATGGCGGAGACCCCATTCCCGCCGGAGAGCTTTGACGTGGTCCTCAGTTCCCTGGCCATCCACTATCTGCCTTCCTTTACAGACTTTTTGGAGCGGGTGCGGCAGTGCCTGTCACCCGGCGGCGACTTTGTCTTCTCTGTGGAGCACCCCATTTTCACTGCTGCCGGTCCCCAGGAGTGGTACTACGGCCCGGACGGCACCCCCCTCCACTTCCCTGTGGACCGGTATTTCGAGGAGGGACGGCGCACCGCCCGCTTTCTGGGGGAGGATGTGACCAAGTACCACCGCACCCTCACCACCTATCTGGACGGCCTGCTTACCGGCGGATTCCAGCTGCTGCGGGTGGTGGAGCCTCAGCCGCCGGCGCGGATGCTGGGCCAGCCGGGAATGCGGGACGAGCTCCGCCGCCCCATGATGCTGCTGGTCTCCGCCCGGAAGCGGACGGCGTGGCCGCACGGAAAACCGGGGCGGCGCGACGGCCCCGGATGAAAAACTGCTGGAAGATCATGAATACACAGAAAGGAAGGACTGCTCCATGAAAACAGGTCTGGTGCTGGAGGGCGGCGCGCTGCGGACGATCTTCTCCTCCGGCGTGTGCGACGCTTTTTTGAACGAGAAACTGCCCATGCCGGACTACACCATCGGCGTCTCGGCCGGGATTGCCTACGGCGTCAGCTACCTCTCCCGGCAGAAGCGGCGGAATCTCCAGCTGCTGATGCACTACGCCAATGACCGGCGGTACATGGGCTGGGGGAATTTCTTTGATCCCCGGAATCGCAGCTACTTCGGGCTGAAGTTCGCCTACGACACCATCCCCAACGAGCTGGTGCCCTTTGATTACGACACCTTCGAGGCGTATCCCGGTCAGGTGGAGGCGGTGGTCACCAACCTGCAGACCGGCCGGGCCGAGTACCGGGAGGTCCCCCGGCGGGACGCTAGCTTCCTCCTGCTCCAGGCCACATGCGCCATGCCCGTGCTGTTCCAGCCCATCCGGCTGGATGACGGCGCCCCCTATCTGGACGGGGGCTGCTCCGACGCCATTCCCTGGAAGCGGGCGCTGGCGGTGGGCTGCGACCGGGTGGTGGTTGTCCTGACCCGGGAGCGGAGCTATCGGAAGGAGCCGGAGCAGCTGATGCCCCTGTTCCGGCGGGTGTACCGCAAATACCCCGTCTTTCTGGAAGGCCTGCGGACCCGGGCGGAGCGCTATAACCAATGCCGGGAGGAGCTGTTTGCTCTGGAGCAGGAGGGCCGGGTGTTGGTGATCGCGCCGGCGAACACCCGGGGCTTCTCCCGCACGGAGCGGGACCGGCAGAAGATCCTGGCCCTGTGGCAGGACGGCTTCTTCGCCGGCCGCCGGGCTGCGGAGGCGGTGCGGGACTTCTGGACGCGGGAGACACCTTCCGCTGGGACACCGGAATAGCAGCAGACCGCCGCCCAACTTTCAGTGGGCGGCGGTTTCCTCTTGGCGGAAGTGGTTTTGCACAAGAAATCCGTACTGCTTTTTGCGTTTTACCATATTTTTACGCAAATTTTACAAAATCTTAGAAATCCTCTTTCCAGCGTGCCGCTTTGCATATATAATGTTGGAGCGCAGTATACATGACAGAATCGGACCGGCCGTGCCAGACGGTCTGGAATACTGGGAAAGGAAAGCGCAGTTATGGACATTTTCTCCGTCTTTACCCTCTGCGGCGGCCTGGCGTTCTTCTTGTACGGCATGACCGTCATGTCCAAGAGCCTGGAAAAGATGGCCGGCGGCAAGCTGGAGCGGATGCTCAAGCGCATGACCTCCAGCCCCTTCAAGAGCTTGCTGCTGGGCGCGGGCATCACCATCGCCATCCAGTCCTCCTCCGCCATGACGGTGATGCTGGTGGGCCTGGTGAACTCCGGCGTCATGGAGTTGAGACAGACCATCGGCATCATCATGGGCTCCAACATCGGCACCACCCTGACGGCGTGGATTCTGTCTCTCACCGGCATCGAGAGTGAGAACGTCTTTGTGAACCTGCTGAAGCCGGAGAACTTCTCTCCCCTGATCGCTCTGGCGGGTATCCTGCTGATCATGGGCTCCAAGCGCCAGCGGCGCCGGGACGTGGGGCGCATCATGATGGGCTTTGCCATTTTGATGTACGGCATGGAGCTGATGAGCGGCGCCGTCAGCCCTCTGGCGGAGATGCCCCAGTTTGCCGGGCTGCTCACCGCCTTTGAAAATCCCCTGCTGGGTGTGTTGGTGGGCGCGGTGTTCACCGGGATTATCCAGTCATCCGCTGCCTCTGTCGCCATTCTGCAGGCCCTGGCCATGACCGGCTCCATCACCTACGGCATGGCCATCCCCATCATTATGGGGCAGAACATCGGCACCTGCGTCACCGCCCTCATCAGCTCCATCGGCGTCAACCGCAACGCCAAGCGAGTGGCGGTGGTCCACATCTCCTTCAACGTCATCGGCACCGCCGTGTGCCTGATCCTCTTCTACGGCGGCGACATGATCCTCCACTTCACCTTCCTGAATCAGGCCGTGGGGGCCGTGGGCATCGCCTTCTGCCACACCGCCTTTAACGTGTTCACCACGATCCTGCTCCTGCCCTTCTCCCGCCAGCTGGAAAAGCTGGCGCGGAGACTGGTGCGGACCGAGGACACCCGCGAGAGCTTCGCCTTCCTGGATCCCCTGCTGCTGCGGACCCCCGGCGCGGCAGTCAGCGAAAGCGTCGCCATGGCAGGCCGTATGGGACAAGCCGCCCGGGAGAACATCTGCCTGGCGACGGACCAGCTCTCCCAGTACAGCCGGGAGCGGGAGACCCAGATCCTGCAGAACGAGGACAAGCTGGACATTTACGAGGACCGGCTCAGCAGCTACCTGGTGGAGATCTCCCAGCACGGGCTGTCCATGCAGGATATGCGCACGGTTTCCCGCTTGCTCCACGCCATCGGGGACTTCGAGCGGATCGGCGACCATGCCGTGAACATCCAGGAGTCCGCCCAGGAGCTCCACGACAAGGAGCTCCGGTTCTCTGACAGCGCCCGGGAAGAGCTGCAGGTGCTGCTCTCCGCGCTGGATGACATCCTGGACCTGACCATCCGCAGCTTCCAGGCAGCGGACATGGAGACCGCCCGCCGGGTGGAACCCCTGGAGGAGACCATCGACCAGCTGATTGAGGAGATCCGAAGCCGCCATATCCAGCGGCTCCAGGCGGGCCAGTGCACCATCCAGCTGGGCTTTGTGCTCAGCGACCTGCTGACCAATATCGAGCGGGCGTCCGATCACTGCTCCAACATCGCCGTCAGCGTCATTGAGGAGTGCTCCGGCGGCCCCGGCCGCCACGCCTATCTGCAGGAGGTGAAGGCCGGCGGCGCCTTCGGCGAGGACCTGCGGCGCGACCGGAAGAAATACCATCTCCCCGAGGCATGACGGAAAGCGGACAGGCTCTGTGTCTACCAGACGCAGGGCCTGTTTTTTATCATTCAGGTATAGCCGTCCCCTGTCGGAGGGAAAATACCCCTATCTCACCGAAAACAGGAGGAATCCGTATGTCTGTGGATCTGAAGAACAGCGAGACCCTGAAAAACCTCATGCGGGCCTTTGCGGGCGAAAGCCAGGCCCGGAACCGCTACACCTTTGCCGCCTCCGTCTGCCGCCAGCAGAAGCTGCATGTGGTGGAGGCGGTGTTCCGCTTCACTGCGGACCAGGAGAAGGAGCACGCGGAGATTTTTTACAACCACATGAAAGAGCTGGCGGGCCAGACCGTGGCCATCGACGGCACCTATCCCGTGGACCTGACGAACGATGTGAAGGAGCTGCTCCGCAAGGCGCAGCATAACGAGTATGAGGAGCACGACCCGGTATACAAGACCTTCGGCGACGTGGCCCAGCAGGAGGGCTTTTCCGCTGTGGCGGCTTCCTTCCACAAGATCGCAGAGATCGAGCGGGCCCATGGCAACCGCTTCGGCAGGCTGGCGGATCTGCTGGAACAGGGAAAGCTGTTTGTCTCCGATGTCCAGTGCGCCTGGATGTGCCTGAACTGCGGTTATATCTTTGAGGGGACGGCAGCCCCCAAGGTCTGCCCTGTGTGCCAGCACGACCAGGGCTTTTTCGTGCGGCTGGAGATGGCACCCTTCGGGGACGCGGTGCTGAAAAAGTGAATCAGGCTCCCAAGGCGGGGAGGCCGGAAAAGCGGCCTCCCCGCCCTCTTGCAGTCGGATCTGAATATTCACTCTTTTATTCATCTGCAATATACATCGATGCTGGAAATATTCACAAATTTTCGGCTGTTTTTCCGGGATTGAACCGGATAAAATAGAGCACTCCACCAACAGGGGCAAATAAATATTCATTTTTGCACGAAAATCTATTGACAAGAGGGAGGGAACGTGATAAGGTAAGGCATGTTCCGGCGGGAGGTGCTTCCTCCCTTGGAAATTCAGAGAAAACCGCCCCGCGACCGCGGGAGCATGAAAAAGGGAGATTGCGATACCATGAAGAAGTTTCTTGCATTGATTCTGACGCTGGCCATGGCGCTGTCCGTCACGGCCTGCGGCGGCAGCGACGACACTGCGGATGACACCGCCGACGGCGAGGGCTCCGGCACGGAGGAGACTGCGGATTACGCCTCCATGACTGACGACGAGCTGAAGGCCGCCATCACCACTGTGGAGGGCGGGAAGCTCACCGTCGCCACCAGCCCGGACTTCGCCCCCTATGAGTTCTATTCCATCGACGAGAGCGGCAATGCCCAGCTGGCGGGCTTTGACATCGCCCTGTCCCAGTATATTGCGGATTACCTGGGCCTGGAGCTGGTGGTGAACCCCATGGACTTCAACGGCGTGCTCACCGAGCTGCAGACCAAGCATGCGGATCTGGGCATGGCGGGCCTGTCTCCCGACCCGGAGCGTGAGGGCATCATGGACTTCTCCGACATCTACTACATGGGCGGCCAGTCCTTTGTGTGCCTGGAGTCCAACAAGGACAAGTTCCCCACGCTGGAAGACACCAATAACCCTGAGTACTCCATTGCCGCCCAGACCGGCTCCATCCAGTATAATCTGGCGGAAGAACACAGCCCCGAGGCCAACATTGTATCTCTGGCCAAGGTGACGGATATCGTGGCCGAGCTGGTGGCCGGTAAGATTGACGGCGCATATATCGAGACGCTGCCTGCCATGAGCTATCAGGTGAACTACCCCGAGCTGTGCCTGGCGCTGGAGGTCCCCTATGATGTGGCTGGCTCTTCCGTGGGCGTCACGAAGGGTAATGCCGCCCTGCTGGAAGGTGTGAACCGCGCCATCGCCGCCGCCATCGAGGATGGTTCTATGGATCAGTTTGTGGAAGAGGCCACCACCCTGGCTGCCGGCAATACCGGCATTCTGGTGGACGGCGAGATTGTCGCCGGCTGAGACTGAAATACGATCGGACCGCTCAATTCCTCCCCTGGTTGCCCAGGGGAGGAATTGGCCGCTTTGCAGAGGCTGGGGTTGCTGGTCTGGAAAGGAGCATATATGGGTCAACTGATACAATTGGAAAACTTTGCCCGGCTGAAGCCCTATGCCGGAATGTTTGCGGAGGGCCTTGCCATCACCGTTCTGCTGGCACTGTTTACGGTGCTGATCGGCTTTATCCTGGCGCTTCTGCTGGCGCTGATGCGCATGAGCAACTTCCGCCCCTTCCGCGCCCTTGGCCTGAATCGGGACGGCCACCTGCGGGACGGTGGATTTCTACTGACGCTGAGCAAATTCAATCCCTTGAGTTTTATTGCCACCGCCTATGTGGAGGTCATCCGCTCTACCCCCATGATGGTGCAGATCCTGATTATCTATCTAGGTGTTTTTTCTGTCATTCAGCTGCCAAAATTTAGTATTTTTGGTTTTATTGAGTCCCAGCGATTTATTCCGGGTGTAGTGGCTCTGGGTATGAACTCCGGCGCCTATCTGTGTGAGATCATCCGGTCCGGCATTCAGTCCATTGACGGCGGCCAGACAGAGGCAGCCCGTTCTCTGGGCCTGTCTCAGCGGCAGAACCTGCGGTTCATTATCCTGCCACAGGCAGTGAAGAATATTTTACCCGCCATTGCCAACGAGTTCGTGGTCATCATCAAGGAGTCCGCCATTACATACACCATCGGTGTGCAGGATATCATGGGCGCTGTCAACAATATCCGGGGTGCCACGTTCCTCATCATGGAGCCCCTGCTGGTTGCAACGGCTCTATATTTCTGCCTGTGCTTCCCCACCAGCAAGATCATCGCTTACTTCGAAAGGAGAATGAGCCGTGGCGACCGGAGATAAGCTGATCCAAGTCAAGGACCTGAAGAAATACTACAACCGGGGCGCCATCAAGGCCTTGGACGGCGTCACGGTGGACATTGACCAGGGCGACGTGATGGTGGTCATCGGCCCCTCCGGGTCCGGCAAGTCCACGTTCCTCCGCAGCCTGAACCTGCTGGAGGAGCCTACCGGAGGATCTATCCTCTTCAATGGGGTGGATATCACAAAAAAGAAGATAAAAAGTGCGGAGGGCAAAACGGTAAAGGTGGACATCGACCAGCACCGCCAGAAGATGGGCATGGTGTTCCAGCACTTCAACCTCTTCCCTCACATGACCATCATGGACAACATGACCCTGGCCCCCATCCAGGTGAAGCACATGGACCGGGGCGAGGCGGAGAAAAAGGCCCTGGCCCTGTTGGACCGAGTAGGCCTGCAGGACCGTGCCCGCGCCTATCCCATCCAGCTCTCCGGCGGCCAGAAGCAGCGGATTGCCATTGTCCGGGCATTGATGATGGAGCCGGAGGTTATGCTCTTTGACGAGCCCACCTCCGCCCTGGACCCGGAGATGGTGGGCGAGGTGCTGGAGGTCATGAAGGAGCTGGCCCAGGAGGGCATGACTATGGTGGTGGTCACCCACGAGATGGGCTTTGCCCGGGAGGTGGGCAGCCGGGTCCTCTTCATGGCAGACGGCAAGCTGCTGGAGGAGGGCTCCCCCGCCGACATTTTCGGAAATCCCCAGCACCCCCGGCTCCAGGACTTCCTCAGCAAGGTGCTGTAAGGCAGCCTGAGCCCAGTGCCGCCCGCTGGGCGGCGGGACCGGGCAACTGCGGGGCGCGCACAGATGTGCGCGCCCTTTTTAACGGGCCGGGGCATCCGGCGCAGAAAGGAGCATCCCCATGACAGCAGAAAAGCAGGCGGCCGTCGCCGCCATCGAAAAAAAAGCAGATCTGGTAGCCCAGGTGGCAGATGAGATCTGGTCCTTTGCGGAGTTGTCTCTCCAGGAGGAGCAGTCTGCCGACCTGTACTGCCGAGTGCTGGAGCAGGAGGGCTTCAAGGTGGAGCGGGGCATCTGCAACATCCCCACCGCCTTCTCCGCCTCCTACGGCAGTGGGCGGCCCATCATCGGCCTGCTGGCGGAATATGACGCGCTCTCCGGCCTTTCCCAGAAGGGCGGCAGCCTGACGCGGGAGGAGCTGGTCTCCGGCGGCTGCGGCCACGGGTGCGGGCATAACCTGCTGGGCGCCGGGGCCATGGCCGCCGCTCTGGGAGTGAAGGCGTATCTCGAGGCCGCCAAGATCCCCGGCACCGTGGTACTGTATGGCTGCCCCGGCGAGGAGGGCGGCGCCGCCAAGGCATTTATGGCCCGGGATGGGCTATGGTACGGTCTGGATGCGGCCCTCACCTGGCACCCGGACGACGCCAACGAGGTGCTTACCGGCTCCTCCAACTCCTGCATCCAAACCCAGTACCACTTCACCGGCGTGGCGGCCCATGCCGCCGGAGACCCGGACCGTGGCCGCAGCGCCCTGGACGCGGTGGAGCTGATGAACGTGGGCGTCCAGTTCCTGCGGGAGCACATGAGTGACAAGGCTCGGGTCCACTACGCCATCACCGATGCCGGCGGCCGGAGTCCCAACGTGGTCCAGCCCAGGGCCAGCGTGCTGTACATGGTCCGGTCCAATCATGTGGCGGAGGCCGTGGAGCTGCAGGCCCGGGTGGACAAGATCGCCCAGGGCGCAGCTCTGATGACTGAGACTACGGTGGAGAAGAAATTCATCGACGGCCTGGCGGACACCGTCACGAACCACGCCCTGGAGCGGGTCCTCTACCGAAATTTCGAGGCCCTGGGGGTCCCCAGTTACACGCCGGAGGAGCTGGCCTTTGCCGACAGCCTGGCCGGGACCTATTCCGGCAGTGAGCGGGCGCCGGGCGTGGGCAGCCAGTATGATCTGGACTACGCGGCGGATGCCCAGGCCAGGCGGGCCCAGGCCGGCCACGCCATGAACCGCTTTCTGCTGCCCCTGTACCAGGGGGACGCCTTCCAGCCCGGCTCCACGGATGTGGGCGACGTCAGCTGGCAGTGCCCTACTGCACAGATCCACGTGGCCGCCTGGCCCAACGGCTGCCCCGGCCATAGCTGGCAGAATGTCTCCTGCGGCCGGACAGACATCGGCCACAAGGCGGCCCTCCATGCCGGCAAGGTCCTGGCGGCGGCCGCCATTGACCTGCTGACGGACCCGGCCCTGCTGGAGGAGGCAAAGACGGAGTTTCAGCGCCGGACGGCGGCAGGCTACACCTGCCCTATCCCCGCGGACGCGGTACCCACCATCGCAGACTGATTAAAAGGGCGCCCCGGTCAAAGCCGGGGCGCCCTTTTGTCGAAACAACCAATTATTTTTTCAGGTTACCAAAAATTTTGTTTGCTTTTGGAGAAATCCATGGTATCATAAGAGCAGAAGCCTCAAGCCCCGACTTCCGCACCACAGAACGCGCGGAGTTTCCGCCCGAAAGGAGTCCTGCCCATGGAGTCTCGCTTTGACCGCCGGGAGCTGCTGTTTCAGCCCCGGGGAATTCCGCCCCTCGGCACCTCGCTCTCCCTGGCCCTGCAGCATCTGGTGGCCATGATCGTGGGGTGTGTCACCCCGCCTATCATCATCGCCGGAGCCATCGGCCTCAGCCAGGAGGAGCAGGTGCTGCTGATCCAGGCATCCCTGGTGATGTCCGCCGTGTGCACATTCCTCCAGCTGTATCCCATCGGCGGGCGGTTCGGCTCTGGCCTGCCGGTGATCCTGGGTGTCAGCTTTGCCTATGTTCCCAGTATGCAGGCCATCGCCGCCTCCGGCGGCGGAGTGGCGGCCATTGCCGGCGCCATGATCGTGGGCGGCATCGTGGCTGTGCTGGTGGGCGTGTTCGTCAAGAAGATCCGCCGGCTGTTCCCGCCGGTCATTACCGGCACGGTGGTGTTCACCATTGGCCTCTCCCTCTACCCTACCGCCATCAACTACATGGCCGGCGGCACCGGCAACACCTATGAATCCGTGGTGGCGCAACAGGGGCTGACGGAGGCGCTGGTATATGGCTCCTGGCAGAACTGGCTGATCGCGGCCCTGACGCTGACTGCCGTGCTGGTGCTGAACCACAAGGCCAAGGGCATCTGCAAGCTGGCTTCTATCCTGATCGGGATGCTGTTCGGCTATGCGGTGGCGCTCTGCTTCGGCATGGTCAGCTTTGCCGACGTGGGAAATGCTGCCTGGTTCGCCCTGCCGGAGCCCCTACACTTCGGTCTGAAGTTCGATCCAGCCTCCTGTGTGGCCATCGGGCTGTTGTTTGCCATCAACTCCATCCAGGCCATCGGCGACTTCACCGCCACCACCGTGGGCGGCCTGGACCGGGATCCCACGGACCAGGAGCTCCAGGGCGGTATCATCGCCTATGGCACCAGCAATATCCTGACGGCGCTGATGGGCGGCCTGCCCACGGCTACCTACTCCCAAAATGTGGGCATCGTCACCACCAACAAGGTGGTGAACCGGACGGTGTTCGCCATTGCCGGGGGATTCCTGCTGCTGGCGGGCATCTCCCCCAAATTTGCGGCGCTGCTGACCACCATTCCCCAGTGCGTGCTGGGGGGCGCCACAGTGACGGTGTTTTCCACCATTGCCATGACGGGCATGAAGCTCATCGCCTCCCAGGACCTGACGGCCCGGAACACCACCATTGTGGGTCTCTCTGCTGCTCTGGGCGTGGGGATTTCCCAGGCCTCCGAGGCCCTCAGCCAGTTCCCGGAGGCGTTCACCATGGTGTTCGGACAGTCTCCCGTGATGATCGCAACTATCATGGCGGTGCTGCTGAACCTGATTTTGCCCAAGGAGAAATGAAAAAACGAACGCCGGATGGGTTTCCATCCGGCGTTTTTATTTAGGGGGCGGGGCGCTCAGATCTCCCGGCGGCCCTCTAGGGCCCGCATCAGCGTGGCGTCGTCGGCGAACTCCAGATGTCCGCCCACGGGAATGCCGTAGGCCAGGCGGGTCACCCGCACGTCAAAGGGCTTTAAGAGCCTGGCGATGTACATGGCTGTGGCCTCCCCCTCCGTGTCCGGATTGGTGGCCATGATGACTTCCTTCACCTCGCCGCTGGCCACCCGCTCCACCAGGGATTTGATGGCCAGGTCGTCCGGCCCCACGTGGTTCATGGGAGAGATGACGCCGTGGAGCACGTGATACCGGCCGTTGTACTCCCTGGCCCGCTCTATGGCGGCCACGTCCCGGGGATCCGCCACCACGCAGATAACGGAGCCATCCCGCTTGGGGGAGGCGCAGATGGGACACAGCCCCCCGGCGGTAAAGTTTTGGCACACCGGGCAGCAGGTGACGCTTTTCTTGGCGTCCAGGATGGCGTCGGCGAACTCCCTGGCCTCCGCCTCCGGCAGGCCCAGCACGTAAAAGGCCAGCCGCTGGGCAGACTTGCCGCCGATGCCCGGCAGGCGGGCAAACTGCTCCACCAGTTTTTCAAGAGGTGCGGGGAAATATTCCATGGTCTGATGCTCCTTCAAAGGGTTCGTATCCGGTCTCCGGCCGGGTATGGGAAAAAGAGGCGATCACCGGGGCAGATCGATGGCGAACAGGGCCGCCGTGCCGCCGGTGTGGACGAACAGCAGGTCGTCCTGCCCATCAAAAGCTCCCCGGCGCAGCAGCTGCACCATGCCGGCAAAGGCCTTCCCGGTGTAGACCGGATCCAGCAGGATGCCCTCCGTCCGGGCCAGCTCCTCGATATAGGGGGTATCCTCCGGATTCGGCAGGGCATAGCCGGGGCCCATGTGCTCCACCATCTGAAATGCATTCTCTTCCGGCTGGAAGGGGCACTCCAGCAGTGCTGCGGCCTCCCCTGCCAGGCGGGGGACGATCTTGTCGAAGGGGCCGCTGTCCACGGCGATGCCGGTGACCTTCACACCGGGCAGAAACAGCCCGGCTCCCAGCAGCAGCCCAGCGGCCGTGCCGCCGGAGCCGGTGGCGGAGACGATGTGTCCCAGCCGCACGCCCGCAGCCATGGCCTGGACGGCGATCTCCCGGGCGCCGCTCACGTAGCCCACGGCGCCGAGGGCCGTGGAGGCGCCCACGGGAATATAGCAGCACTTGTGCCCCGCCTGCTCCAGCGTGCCGCCGATCCGGTGCATCTCTGCATAGATCTCGTCATAGGAATCCATGTCCAGCAGACGCACCTCGGCGCCGAAGAGCTCGTCCAGCACCAGATTGCCCCGGTGCTCCGTGACGCCCCGGCGCTTCAGCAGCAGGATGCACTTCATCCCGAGCCGCGCGGCGCAGGCGGCGGTGAGGGCCGCGTGGTTGGACTGGGCGCCGCCGGTGGTGAATACCGTGTCGCACCCCTGGTCCAGGGCCTCCGCCAGAACGAATTCCAGCTTGCGGACCTTGCTGCCGCCCAGGGCCACGCCGCACAGGTCATCCCGCTTGATCCAAATGCCCCGGCCGTACTGCTCGCTCAGCCGGTCCAGCCGGTAAAACGGGGTGGGAAACACGCCCAGCCGGACCCTGGGCAGATCGTGCAGATTCCGCATGGCGCGCGCCCTCAGCCCCGCAGCTCCGCGATGCGGGCGGGGATATCGTCAGCCTTGTAGACGGCGCTGCCGGCCACCAGCACATTGGCGCCGGCGGCGATGCAGGTCTTGCAGGTGACGGGATCCACGCCGCCGTCCACCTCCAGCTCGCAGCCGGGGTTCTTCTCATCGATCCAGCGGCGGATGGCGGAGACCTTGGGCATCATATCCGCCATGAATTTCTGGCCGCCGAAGCCCGGCTCCACCGTCATCACCAGCACCAGTTCCACCTCATTCAGGAAGGGCAGGACCGTCTCCGCAGGCGTTTTCGGCTTCAGCACCACACCGGCCCGCTTGCCCTTGGCGTGGATCCTGGCAATGGCGTCGTGGAGCTTTTCCTCCGTGTCGGACTCCACATGGACCGTCACCAGGTCGGCGCCGGCGTCGCAGAACTGCTCCACATACCGGCCCGGCTCCACGATCATCAGGTGAACATCCAGGGGCAGCGCCGTGGTGGGGCGGATGGATTTCACCACCGGGATACCGATGGTAATGTTGGGGACGAACATGCCGTCCATCACATCCACATGGACGTAATCGGCGGTGGAGATGCGCTGGATATCCCGCTCCAGATTGGCAAAATCCGCGGAGAGGATGGACGGTGCGATTTTTATCATGGAAAGCCCCTCTTTTCTTTCATTCCGGCGGCAGACCGGACGGAATCGGGCTGCCGGGCCCTGTGGCGCGGGAAGAACCCGGCGCATAGGATACCCCGAGCGGCAGGCCGCCCCCCAGTCTGCACTTCCGCGCAGCGTCCGCCCCTGGGCGGGGCGCCGCCGCTTTTTTGAATAGGGAGCCGGTGGAGCGTACGCTCTGCCGGCTCTCAGCTTGCGTATATACCGTATTCAGTGTAGCAGACTTCCGGTGCAAAAGCAACGGTCTCTTGCCCGGACGAGCCGGGAGGCCGGCCCTGCAAAAAATTCCAAAAGTGTTGCATAAACCACTTCTAAAATGAGAATATTCTGATAATCTAATACCAGAATCCAAGAGAGAGGCGGTGGAATCGTGGAAGAGCAGATCGACTATGAGGAGCGGGCATCGCTGCTGAAGGCCCTGTCCAACCCCATCCGGCTGCAGATCGTCCACGGCCTGCTGATTTCCGGGTGCCACAATGTGGGCTGCATGGAGGCGTCCACCGGCATGTCCCAGTCCTGCATCTCCCAGCATCTGCAGAAGCTGCGGGCGGCCAATGTGGTGACGGCGGAACGGTCCGGAAATGAGGTATACTATCAGGTGGCGTCCCGGGAGGTGGCCTCCCTGGTGGCCGACCTGCTGGGAGAGGAGGCGGACTCCTATGTCCTATGATGTGCTGGTGATCGGCGGCGGCCCCGCGGGGCTGTCCGCGTCCATCAACGTCCGGGCACGGGGGCGCAGCGCACTGGTGGTCTCTAATCCCCTGGAGGAAAATCCTCTCTGGCGGGCGGAGAAGGTGGACAACTACCTGGGCCTGCCCGGCCTGTCCGGCGCGGAGATGCTGGCCGCCATGCGCCGCCACGCGGAGCAGGCGGGGGTGGAGTTTCTGGCGGGCAAGGTGCTGAACGCCGTGCAGATGCCGGACGCCTGGTATGTCAGCGTGGGGCCGGATATGTACAACGCCAGGGCTGTGGTGCTGGCGGCGGGCGTGGCCCGCGGGAAGAAGTTTGCCGGCGAGGCGGAGCTTCTGGGCCGGGGCGTCAGCTACTGCGCCACCTGCGACGGGATGCTCTACCGGGGCAAGCCGGTGGCGGTGGTGGGATACACCGACACCGCCCGGCAGGAGGCGGAGTTTCTCCAGAAAATCGGCTGCTCCGTGACCTATTTCGACCGCCCCAAGCAGTGTGAGATCCGGGGCGACGGCCGGGTGGAGTCCGTCACCTGCGACGGCCGGACCATTCCGGCGGAGGGCGTGTTCATCCTGCGGCCCACCATGGCCCCCACGGAGCTGTTCCCGGGGCTGGCGGTGGAACAGGGCTATGTGACGGTGGACCGGCGTATGGCCACCAATCTCCCCGGCCTGTTTGCCGCGGGAGACTGCACCGGCGGTCCCCTTCAGGTCTCCAAGGCCGCGGGAGATGGGCTGATCGCCGGGCAGAGTGCGGCGGCCTGGGCGGCGGCTCAGGAGCGCCGGGAAAAACAGAGCTGAACGTACAACATCAAATTTGAGTGTATAAAGGAGACATGACGTATGGGAATCAAGCATTTCAAGACTGCGGAATTTGACGCCGCCGTGGCGGCGGCCCCCTTGGCGATGGTGGACTTCTGGGCCGACTGGTGCGGCCCCTGCAAGATGCTCTCTCCGGTGATCGAGTCCCTGGCAGACCAGTACGAGGGTAAGGTCCTTGTGGGCAAGGTGAACGTGGATGAGGAGCCGGATCTGGCCCGGCGGTTCGGAGTCATGAGCATCCCCACGGTGGTGTTCCTGAAGAACGGCCAGGAATTTGACCGGAAGGTGGGCGTGATGCCGCCCCAGGCGTTTAGCGGCGTGCTGGACACCAACCTGTGAGCTGCCCCGGGCAGTGCGCACAGTCCAAAGGCGGGAAATCCGTTAAAGCAGGCCGGGCCTCTTGAGGCCCGGCCTGCTTCTGCCTGGGCGCGGCGACCCAGTCCCCGCGGGGGTGGGGAACTTGCCTTCCGGTGCGCCCCCCCTTTCCTTCTGCGGCCAGCAGGGGCAGCCCCGCCGCAGGGCTGCCCGCAGCCCATTCGCTGGTGCGGTAATTCGGGCTTCCGCTTGGTGCCGTCCTATCACAACGGGGCACAGGGATTGGGGCTGCAAGGGAAACGCACAGCTCCCGGAGGCCGGTTTCAGAAAACCGTCGGTTTTCGATTCGCCTTTTCACAAGAAGGGGAAATTCAGCTGGAAGACCCGGCCGGGAATTACAGGCTGTGCGACTTCACCGCGGGCGCATTCCCAGACCGGGCTGTTTTAACGGTATACTGGGACCTGCACCGCAAGACCGGCATGAAAGCAGGCCCTGTCCATGTGGACAGGGCCTGCTTTCATGCTTCGATGCTGATGGCGCTGACCGGGCAGCCGTCCCGGGCCTCCTGGGCCGCCTCCAGCTGGCCCTCCGGGATGCCGCTGCCGTGGGCCAGCCCGTCGTCGCCCATGTGGAATACCTCCGGGCAGGTGCCGGCGCACAGGCCGCAGCCGATGCAGTTCTCATTTACTGTTGCGTTCATATTGGTCACTCCTATTATTCCAGAATATTTCCATCCCGGCCCAGTGTCACCACCTGCCAGGGAATGAACTTGCCGCTCTGCCGCAGGGCCGTCTCCGCTGCCCGCTGCATACCGCCGCAGCAGGGGACATCCATCCGCACGATGGTCAGCTCCCGGATATCGTTGCGGCGAAGGATCTCCGTCAGCTTTTCGGCATAGTCTCCCTCATCCAGCTTGGGGCAGCCGATCAGCGTGATGCGGCCCCGCATGAACCGCTGGTGGAAGTCCGCCCGGGCATAAGCCGTGCAGTCCGCCGCGATCAGCAGCCGGGCACCGTTGAACCAGGGGGCCTCCACAGGCACCAGCTTGATCTGCACCGGCCACTGGGCCAGGTGGGACACCGCGCCGTCCTGCGGCGCGGAAACGGCCTGAGCCACCGCCGGACGGAGGGTCTGGGCCATACTACCGGGACAGCCGCCGGAGGGCGGCGCCTGCCGCGGCGCGGTGCCTTTCAGGGCCTCCGCCTTCTTTGCCAGGACAGCTGCTTCATCATAGGCTGCGGCCTCCCGCTCCACAAACGTGATGGCTCCGGTGGGGCAGGTGGGCAGGCAGTCTCCCAGACCGTCGCAGTAGTCGTCCCGCAGCAGGACCGCCTTGCCGTCCACCATGCCGATGGCACCCTCGTGACAGGCTGCGGCACAGGCGCCGCAGCCGTTGCATTTCTCCTGATCGATCTCGATGATCCTTCTTACCATAGTGTGTCTCCTTTTTGGGGTTTCAAACGTTTTGCTTGCTTTCTGAGACCTAGTATCGTACAATGGGACAAAAAAGTATGTTGTTTTTACAACGGAATGGAGGAAATGGTATGGAAGTTTCTACCGCGCTTCTTCTCCGGACGCCGTTGTTCCGCGGGATTCCGCAGGAGGCGCTGCCTGCGCTGCTGGAGGGCCTGGGCGCACGGAAGCGCCGCTGTGGCCGGGGTGAAGTGGTCCTGCGGCGGGGAGAGCGGGCGGACCGGCTGGGGCTGGTCCTCTCCGGGACGCTGCATATCGTCAAGGAGGATTTCTGGGGGAGCCGCACCATTGTGGGCCTCGCCCGGTCCGGAGAGGTGTTTGCGGAGGCCTATGCCTGTCTGGGCGGTGAGCCGCTGGAGGTGGCCGTGCTGGCGGCAGCGGATGCGGAGGTGCTGTTTCTCAACAGCGTACAGGCGCTGTCCTGTGCCCGGCCGGGCGCCGCGGAATTCACCCGGAACCTGCTGACCATTCTGGCGGGGCGGAATCTGACCCTCACCCGGAAGATCGGCCACATGGCCCGCCGCACCACCCGGGACAAGCTGCTCAGTTATCTGTCCGCCCAGGCCATGCAGGCCGGAGGGCCGGAGTTTGATATCCCGCTGGACCGCCAACAGCTGGCAGACTATCTGGCGGTGGACCGCAGCGCCATGTCTACCGCGCTTGGAAAGCTCCGGGACGAGGGTGTGCTGACGTTTCAAAAAAACCATTTCCACCTGCTTCAGCAGATGGAGCAGACTGACTGAGGAGGAGAGCGCCATGCTGACCCGAGTGCCGGATTATTATGAGGCGTTTCACTGTCTGGCGGGGGCCTGCCCCCACACCTGCTGCGAAAAGTGGGAGGTGGTGGTGGACGAGGAGACCGCCCGCCGCTATCAGGAGACCCCCGGCTCCCTGGGGGAGCGGCTGCGGGAGGCGCTCCAGACGGACGAGGAGGGGGATTTCTGCTTCCCCCTCCGGGGCGGCCGGTGCCCCTTTCTGAACCGGGAGAATCTGTGCGAGATCCACCGGATATTGGGAGCCGAGGCCACGTCCCTGACCTGCCGGACCCACCCCCGGTTCATTGAGGAGTACGGCCCCTTTCGGGAGGTCAGCCTCTGTGCCTCCTGCCCGGCAGCCTGTGACCTGCTGCTTGGCTCCACCGCCCCGCTGTCCTTCCTGGAACGGGAGACGGCGGAGCCGGAGGAACCGGGAGACCCGTGGCTCTGCGGCCTCCTGCCCCTGCGGGAGCGGATGCTTCGGGAGCTGGCGGATCGGCCTCGTCCCCTGCAGGAGCGGCTGGAGGCATTTTTGCTCCTGGCTGCGGAGGCGCAAATCCTGCTGGATGAGGACCGGACAGAGGACCTTGCGGTTCTGGCAGCGGACTGGAAGAAGCAGGAGACGGCGGTACCGCCCGGGCCTGGCCTGTTTCCACACGCCCTGCGGGTGCTGTCCAAGCTGGAGGCCCTGGACGGGGACTGGCGGGAGCTCCTGCACAGGGCGGAGGAGGCGCCGCCCGCCGCCGTGCCGGAGACGCTGCTGGAGCGGCTGGGCACATACTTTGCATTCCGGTATCTCCTGAAGGCGGTCAACGACGGCGACCTGCTGGGGCAGGCGCAGTTCTGCGTGCTGATGGTCCTGACGGCACAGCGCCTGACGGCAGTATGTGGCTTTTGGGAGGCTGTCCGCCGCCTTTGCTGTGAAGTGGAGCACAGTGAAGAGAACCTGGAGGCGCTGCGCCTGGCGTTCCTTCGGGATGCAGCTCTCTCCCCCGGGGCGTTTTTGTGCCAGCTGCGGAGTTGAGCAGTTTGGCCCGCACCTTTGTGCATTTTGCTCACGGTAATTGATTTCGATTTATGGAAAGCGTAAAAATACACAAAAGCACTTGACAGTAAAAGAAATCTATTGTACATTATAGACACAGGAAAGGAGTGAGTCCCATGGGCTAGTTAGCTCAGAGATTCCCAATCATCCCTGCACCGTTCGGAATCGAGGAATTCCTCAAAACGCGAAACTCCGGAAGAACCCAAAGACGAAACACACCTCACGATGATGAGCCACACGAGAATCGAGTTTTGGTAGCAACCAGAGCAGACGTCTGCGTGTACCGATGTTTTATGGATTGGCAAACCCCTGAGTTCCCCTGTTTCCCCAGCATCCGGACGGTATCTCAAGAAAGCAAGAGGTAATGCATATTGGAAACTCCGATCCAGAAGTAGGCCCCCCGTTCGTCGTTGGAGCGAGCGGGGGGTTGTGCTGTATAGAGGGCATCCGGCAAAAAGCAGGGATGCGGAAGCTGAAAGCCTGTTGGGGCGCCGGAGGGCGCTTTTTTGCTGCGCAGAAGCACCGAAACAGACTGTGTGCCGTCTCCGGCGGTACGGTGACCCGGTCCGGCCCGTGGGCCGGATGCATAAAGCTGCCGGGATCTGGCGGAGCGCCCCATTCTTATGTGCGTTCACACCGCATGAATTTTTCTGCCCTGAAGGGCTGGGAAAGCGGCAGAACACCGGGCGGCCCCTCCCCTGCCGCGTGCTGCGGGCCCTTTCCTCTGCGGAATGTGAAAAAAGCTCCCGGGCCAAATGGCCCGGGAGCTTCTGCGTCGATCTTACTTGTGGTCCACAGAGGACATATAGCGAATCAGCTCCACCATCTTGTTGGAATAGCCGCACTCATTGTCGTACCAGGAGACGACCTTCACGAAGGTGTCGGTCAGAGCGATGCCGGCATCCGCATCGAAGATAGAGGTGCGGGAATCGCCCAGGAAGTCGGAGGACACAACGGGCTCGTCGGTGTAGCCCAGCACGCCCTTCAGCTCACCCTCAGAGGCCTCCTTCATGGCCTTGCAGATCTCCTCATAGGAGGCGGGCTTCGCCAGCTTGGCGGTCAGGTCCACCACGGAGACGTCCAGAGTGGGGACGCGCATGGACATGCCGGTCAGCTTGCCGTTCAGCTCGGGGATGACCTTGCCCACGGCCTTGGCGGCGCCGGTGGAGGAGGGGATGATGTTGCCGGTGGCGGCACGGCCGCCGCGCCAGTCCTTCAGGGAGGCGCCGTCCAGCAGCTTCTGGGTGGGGGTGACGGAGTGGACGGTGGTCATCAGGCCCTCCACGATGCCGAACTTGTCATTCAGCACCTTGGCGATGGGGGCCAGGCAGTTGGTGGTGCAGGAGGCGTTGGATACGAACGTCATATCAGAGGTGTACTTGCTGTTGTTGACGCCCATGACGAACATGGGCGTATCGTCCTTGGAAGGGGCGCCCATGACCACGTGCTTGGCGCCAGCGTCAATGTGACCCTGGCACAGCTCCTTGGTCAGGTGCTTGCCGGTGCACTCGCAAATATACTCCGCACCCACGGAAGCCCAGGGAATGTCCTTGACCTCCATAGCGGTAAAGACAGGATACTTCTTGCCGTTGACCACCAGGGCGCCGTCCTCGGCGGAGACCTCGCCGGGGAACTTGCCATGCACGCTGTCATACTTCAGCATGTAGGCCATATACTCGGGGTTCATGAAGGGATCGTTCAGGCCGACGACCTCTACATCGTCATGAGTCAGGGCGGCGCGGAAGACGAGGCGGCCAATGCGGCCGAAGCCATTGATGCCAATCTTGGTTTTCATATCGGAAAGACTCCTTTCACAAAATCAGACGCACCGGCGGCGCGCCGTCAAAACGTTTGCGTAAACGTTTTCTAATAATCGCACAAGTATATTATCATACGGTCGACCTTTTTGCAACTGTCAATTCAGATAACATTTTCTGCGGCAGGTTGTGGATAATCCATAAGAAAAAGGGCATATTTCACAATTTTTACACGAAACAGGGGGAAAAGGGGCTTGACGCGGAGGGAAAGCTGTCCTATACTGAAGTGGCTAATTATTTGCGTAAACCAATAAACCATTGCGCAAGGAGGCTGTCCCATGAAGGTGACCATCAGCGATGTGGCGAAGCTGGCGGGAGTGTCCACCGCCACCGTGTCCCACACCATCAACAATACCCGGTATGTGTCCAACGAGACGAAAGAGAAGGTCTACCGGGCCATCGAGGAGCTGGGATACACACCGGACGCTTCCGCCCGCAGTTTCCGCACGGGAAAGAAAAAGATCATCGGCTTTATTGTGCCCGATATCGCCAATAAATTCTTCGCAACCATGATTGAGTCTGTGGAAAAATATCTCTCCGCCAACGGCTACCAGCTCATCATCGCCAATACCCGGGAGAATATGGACCGGGAGGAGACCAACATCCGCCTGCTGACGGCGGGACTGGTGGACGGGCTGCTGGTGGCCAGCACCATGGACGATTTCCAGCGGTTCGACGCCCTGATCCCCGCAGGATTTCCGGTGGTGCTGGTGGACCGGATCTTTGAGACGAAGAAGTACTCCTCCGTCTGCGTGTCCAACTTCCAGCCCATCTACCGCAGTGTATGCCGGCTGGCGGGAAAGGGCGACCAGCGGATCGGCATCATCGGCGGCCTCCCCCGCCTCTCCAGCACGCAGGAGCGGATCTCCGCCTATCGGCAGGCTGTGGCGGACTGTGGCCTGCCGGAGGATGAGCATTTAATCCAATATGGCGACTCCCTGGAGAACAGCGCCTGCGCCTGCCTGGACCAGCTGCTGGAGCGCAAGTGCGACGCCATCATCGTCTGTCAGGGGCTGATGGCCTCGGAGACCATCATCTATCTCCACCAGAAGGGCATCCAGCTGGCCCAGGACATCGACCTGGTGAGCTTTGTGGACTATGACTCCGATGTGTACGCCCTGTACGCCAATCAGATGGACTCCATCATCCAGCCGGTGGAGGACCTGGGGCAGGCTGCGGGCGAGCAGATCCTCAGACGGGTGGAGGTGCCCGACGCGCCGATCTTTGAAAATGTGCTCACATCCACGTACCGCCCCTACAACCAGCCTCGGGCCTGGTCTCATTCGGACCGCTGAACTGAAAAAACGCGCCGCAGAAGCGGCGCGTTTTTCATGTCCTGGAGACGTTATCCCTGGAAGCGCAGGTGGAAGCGGGCGCCGGGATCACCGGCAAAGACAATCGTTCCATCCTCCGGCAAGGTGACGGTGGTGTCGCCCCACAGGACGGAGGAGGCAGTCACCTGGCCATTTCCGTCATACACCCAGAAGCCGGAATTCTCCGGCACCTGCACGGTCATGGTCTTGCCGGCGGCATCGCCGACCTGGTACCAGCGGGCATAGCCATCCTCCTGAATGGTGGTGTAGGAGGCGCCGGAGCCAGTGAACAGCGTGGGCGCTGCGGCCGCATCCATGTAGAGGCTGCCCTTGGCATTGATCCAGAGGACGCCGTCCCGCTCCTCCAGCTGGTAGTCCACGCCGTCCCGGCTGCCCACGCCGGGCACCTGGATCTCAGAGCGGGCGGTGGTCTCGTCCACGATCCGGGCGGCGCCGATATAGCCGGGGATCGTTTCCGGCACCTCCGCGACCGCGGCGGCGTCCGCCAGCGCCAGGAAGGTCTGGGAGTTGTATGGCTCGTTCATGGGCAGGATACCCAAGGTGGCGATGCTGTCCCAGGCGGCGGCTACCTCAGGAGAGAGATCGTTCTCCGGCAGCTTCACGGCGGCGTAGTTGGCGATGGGCAGCGCCCCCAGGCCCGGCAGAGGGGAGACGGCCTGCTGGTACAGATAGGTCTGGCCGTTGCGCTCTTTCACAAAGGAGATGTAGGACAACCCGGTGGAATCCCGGAAGGAGCCGTCGCTGCAATAGGTGAAGGTCTGGGCGGGGATCGAGGTGGGATAGTTCAGGTAGGACATGGTCAAAGTGCCGTCGGCCTGGATATCCACCTGATACTGGGCGGAGGTGGAGCCGTAGTACCCGGCGTTTTCCAGCTGTTCCGCGGGCATGGCGGCGGACTCCGCCGCGGGCAGGGCCTTTACAGTCTGGTCCACGGTGACGCCCTCCTCCGCCAGAGCGGCGATGAGGATCTGATTGGCGGCCAGCTGGTCATAGGTGGACACGCCGCCGGAGCTGACCACAGCCGCGGCCATGTCATACTCAGGCAGGACCACCAGGCCGGCGTGGTAGTACAGGGTGTCACCGCCTTTCACCAGGGCCTGGATGTCGCTTTGGCAGAAGGGATACCACTCCATGTTGTCCCAGCCCAGGCCGTAGGCCAGGGAGTCCGGCTCTCCGCTTTCGGGCCACAGGCCCCGGCCGTACTCCGGATAGGCCATGGCGTCCAGAGAGGACTGGCGCAGCAGCTCCGTGCCTGTCAGGGCACCGCCGAAGGACGCCAGATCGGAAGCCGTGGCATAGATGCCTCCGGCACCGATGGCGTTCAGGGCATCCTGGGGCAGGGCGCGGGGGTCGGTGCCCCGGTAGATGGGGGCCAAATCGTTGGCGTCAAAGTCCCCGCCGGGAGCAAAGGTGCGGTCCAGGTCCAGAGGGGCCAGGATATGTTCGTCCACATAGTCCATGAAGTCCATGTCAGTGATGGCCTCCACCACCAGCTCCGCCAGGGAGAAGCCGTCGTTGCAGTAGACGCTGAAGGCGCCGGGGTCCGCCGCCAGCCGCTGGGTGGAGAGCTTCTCCAGCAGGGTGTCATGGGCGCGTGTGCTGGCCTCGCCGAACAGCATGGCGTCAGAGAGGCCGGTGCCCAGGATGCCGGAGGAGTGGTTCAGCAGCATCCGAACGGTGATGTCCTTGTAACGCTCGTCCGCCATTTTGAAGTCCGGCAGATACTGGGTCACCGGGGCGTCCAGAGAGACCTTGCCGTCCTCCGCCAGCTGCATCACCGCCACGGTGGTGTAGATCTTGCTGACGGATCCGATGCCGTACAGCTCGTCCCCGGTCATCAGGCGGTTTTCGGACCGGGAGAAGGTGCCGGTCTGGCCGGTGAGAACGATCTCCCCATCCTGCCACAGCGCGTATTGCAGGCTTTGCGCGCCGCCGTACTGGGCGGCGTAAGAGGCGGCGGTGTCCGCCAGGGTTTGCAGGTCCTCCGCGGCGATCTCGGTTTCCGCCGCCGCGGCGGGGACCGCCAGGCTCACGGCCAGGAGGAGGGCCAGAACCAGGGCTCTCCAGCGAGTGTGAAGTACGTTCATAACAGTTCCTTTCCCGCCCCACAGGGCGTTTGTGCCGGACGCTCCGGCGAGATGACAGTGCCAGGATACACCTTCCCCCCAGGGGAAGGTCAAGTAAAAAATCCGGAAAGATCCGGTCCAACAGACGTTCCCGGGGACGGATACCCGTCCCCGGTGTCTGCCGGAAACACAAAGGCGGTGTTGAGCGCAGGACTCAACACCGCCTGATCTTCTGGATCAAAGCGCAACACAACGCCCACTCCCCGGGTTCGCACTTGAAAAAAGCGCACCCCGCCGGTATAATGGGAAATACGGTGCAGTCAGATGACTGTTGTGTTGAGTGGTCATGACACTCATCACAGGGACATAGCGGGTGGCCGCCCGCTATGCCCTGCCGCAGTTTATGCTTCCGCATTCAGTTTAACCGATGGAGAATGGAAAATCAAGGGCTTTCCAGAGTTTCTCGCCATATAGAAAACGGCACGGCAACCGCCGTGCCGCTCTTTTTATGTCTTGCTCCGCCCTGCCGCCAGCATGAACAGCACGCCGATGACGCCGAAGACCAGGCACATCCCCAGCATGGCGTCGGCGCCGCCCCAGTCGATGGCGTACCCCGCCAGGAAGTTGCCGAACATGGCCCCCAGGCCGTTGGAGGCGATCATCATAATGGACTGGCCCTTCACCTGGTCCACCGGGGAGACGTTTGCGTTGGCGTAGTAGACCGAGGCGGGGGTGAACAGCCCGTACCCCAGCAGCTGGACGGGCTGCACCAGCAGGAGTCCGGAGAGGCCGGGGGCCAGCAGGAACAGCAGGGGCTTCACCGCCATGAAGCAGATGGACATCCGCAGGGTCCCCGCCGCGCCGAAGCGGCGGAACAGCGGCGTGAACAGCAGCGCCGCGGGCAGCTCCGACGCCCCCATCAGAAACAGTGCCAGACCCAGGTGCCCCTCGTCGCCGCCCCGGTCTGAGACGAGGTTCACCATGAAGCTGACGATGGGCATAATGGCCGCCAGGGTGAAGAACAGGCTCACCAGCGTCAGGGTGAAGGGGCGGCTGCTTTTCAGAATGTACAATATGGAGTGGGGCCGCTCTCCCCCGCCCTGGGCCTGCAAGGCATCTTTGGGAAAGGCAGGGTACAGGGCCACCACCGCGATCATCAGCACCAGCAGCGCCATGTGGGTCAGCAGCAGGCTTTCTGTTCCGAAGCGCACCGCCTGCTGGCCGCACGCAACGCAGGCCAGGGCATAGGACAGAGACCCCAGCCCACGGCTGAGGCTGTACGACATGTCCACCCCGGCGGCGATGAACTGTACCGCCATGGAGTCCAGCAGAGGATAGGCGTTCAGCTCCAGAATGCCCAGGGTCAGGAAGATCAGGGCGGTGCCCCAGAAGCCGGGGCGGGTGGTGTAGAATACTACATTCACCCCCAGGGCCAGCACCAGACAGGCGTTCAGCAGGCGTTTGATCGGCACCTCCGGGTGGCGGTCCGCCCAGCCTCCCAGCAACGGCTGAGCCAAAATGCCGGCAAAGCAGCGAATGGAGGCAAAGATCCCCGCCTCCCCGCTGGTAAAGCCCCGCCCCAGCAGCAGAGAGGTCTGGTAGCCCGCGAAGATGGCAAACATGGCCCAGTAGACCACGTGGACCAGCGTATAGGATACGTTCAGCCGCCGCAGAGAGGGGAATTCGGTCATACGGTCTCCTTTCCGGGAATCAGCAGACCCAGCAGGGGTTCAAAATCTACGCCCTCCCGCATAGGCAGGTCTTCCGCCGCGGTCCGCTCCGCGCAGGCACGGACGAACGCCGCCGCCTCTCCGGCGGCGGAGGAGAGGGACTCCCCCCGCACCAGGGCCCCGGTGAGGACGCTGGAGAACACGTCCCCGGTGCCGTGGAACTCATGGGCCACATAGGCGGTCTGAACGGCCTCCGTCTTCCCGGTGCGGGCGTCGAAGCAGACGGCGCCGGTCCGGCCGGGGGCCAGAGAAGCGCCCGTCAGCACCACAGACCGCCGCCCTCCCAGGCTCAGCCGCTCCGTGATCTCCCGGAGGCCCGCCTCGCCGGCGGGCAGCGTCTCATAGGGCTGGCCCAGCAGCAGCGCTGCCTCCGTCAGGTTGGGGGTGATGACGTCCGCCAGCTCCGCCAGCCGGGCCATGCCGCTGCACATGGCGGCGGTGTAGGTCTGGTAGACCCGGCCGTAGTCCCCCATCACCGGGTCCACCACCACCACGGTGTCCGGTCCCCGGAACCGGCAGATAAAGTTCTCCACCACGCCGATCTGCCGCTCACTGCCCAGGAAGCCGCTGTATACAGCCTGGAATGTCAGGCCCAAGCTGGCCCAGTGGTCCGCCACCTTGGACATTTCGTCGGTCATGTCCAGAAAGGTGAACCCCTCGAACCCGCCGGTATGGGTGGAGAGAAATGCCGTGGGCAGGGGGCAGCACTGGACCCCCATGGCGGAGAGAATAGGAATGGCCACAGTGAGAGAACACCGGCCGAAGCCGGACATGTCATGAATGGCAGCAACGCGTGGGGTCATCATGGTACGCTTCCTCTTTTCAATGGTTTTGAACAGACTGCATTTCATTGTATCGTAGATTTTCCTATTGTTCAAGAGGAAGAGATGTGATATACTGCAACTATCCCAGCATCATCTCTGCGGGTATGGTGGAATTGGCAGACACGATGGATTTAGGTTCCATTGGGCAACCGTGCAGGTTCAAGTCCTGTTACCCGCACCAGCTCGCCGCAAGCGTCATATCGCTTGCGGTGAGCTTTTTCATTTCATTGCAGAGCTTATCGTGCGCTCGTTCTGCTGCTTTTCGATTCCAAACTGAACCAACTTCACTGGGCTTCGGTTTGGGTCCGCCGCTTTGCGGCGATTTTATCTTACTCACGAGGTAATATCGACTCCAACCGGCCCTGCCATCAAAAGGGGCATCTTTTTGGGATGTCCCTTTTGACGGGTTTCGCTGTCCGGAGGGATGGCTCCGCCCTCCGATGCTCTAAAATACGCGGGTGAATGAATTTGCATTGCGCTAGGCATCCGCTTTCCGGGAAAACACCTGCCCGCCGCCCGTGCCGACTGGAAGGGCGGTGCTGAAAATGTGGATTTTGACCGAACCGTTCCCGCCCAAAAAGAACGATATCCAGAGGCCGCCGGTTTTTGACGTTCGGCGGCCAGAGAACGGCTCCAAACAGCCGGTCCCCTTCTGTGCTTCCACGGTCCCGCAGCCACTGCCGTGCCGCTGGCCGCGCCCTGATTGAAACTAAAAAAAGGAGACGCGCTGAAAAGCGCGTCTCCTTTTACAGCAGAGTTTGACCGTGGTGCATCCGGCACGGCAGGGCGGCGGATCAGACCTCCAAATTCCGGCCGGTCTCCCGGTCGAAGACATGGGCCACGTTCCCGCCGAAGGTGAACGGCAGGGCGCTGCCGGTGGCGGGAATCGGATGCCCCGCCCCCTGGAGATCCATGGTCTGGAGGATGACGATGGTGTCCCGCCCGCAGGCGTCCACGTGGAGATGGACCGCAGAGCCCATCATCTCCGCCACGTCCACAGTGCCCCGCACCGCCTGGGACGCATCCCCGGCCAGGGAAATGTGCTCCGGCCGGACGCCCAGCGTGATGGGGCCGGGCTGGACCTGCTTCCGGGCCAGGTTCGCCTGCTTGGCTTCGGAGAGTTCCACCCGGGCGTTCTCCAGAACCACCGCATAGCGGCCGTCTTCCTTCACCAGCTCCGCATCAAAGAAGTTCATCTGGGGCGTGCCGATAAAGCCCGCCACGAACAGGTTCGTGGGATGGTCGAACACCTCCTGGGGCGTGCCGATCTGCTGGATGACGCCGTCCTTCATGATGACGATCCGGTCGCCCAGTGTCATGGCCTCTGTCTGGTCGTGGGTCACGTAGATGAACGTGGTGTCGATCCGCTGGCGCAGCTTGATGATCTCCGCCCGCATCTGGTTGCGCAGCTTGGCGTCCAGGTTGGAGAGCGGCTCGTCCATCAGCAGGACCTTGGGCTCCCGCACGATGGCCCGGCCAATGGCCACCCGCTGGCGCTGGCCGCCGGAGAGGGCCTTGGGCTTGCGGTCCAGATACTCCGTGATGCCCAGAACCTCCGCCGCCTGATCCACCCGCTTGCGGATCTCCTCCTTGGGGTACTTCTTCAGCTTCAGGGGGAAGGCCATGTTCTCCCGCACAGTCATGTGGGGGTACAGAGCGTAGTTCTGGAACACCATGGCGATATCCCGGTCCTTGGGTGCCACATCGTTCATCAGCTTGCCGTCGATATACAGTTCGCCGCCGCTGATCTCCTCCAGGCCGGCGACCATCCGCAGGGTAGTGGACTTGCCGCAGCCGGAGGGGCCTACCAGCACGATGAACTCCTTGTCCGCAATGTTCAGGCTGAACTCCTGCACTGCCAGCACGCCCTCATCCGTAATCTGGAGGTTCGTCTTCTTCTCCTCAGAGCCCTTTTTCTTCTTGGCGGGTTCCTGGTGGGGATAGACCTTTTTGATGTTTTTCAGAATAACTTCTGCCATGATATCAGGCTCTGGAAACAGCGCCTCCGCAGCTGTTCCCTCACGGCCGGCCGGGGCCGGTCCGCCTCTGTGGCAGGTCTCCACACTGCCGCACCGCGAGCCAGGCGGGGTTCTCCTCCTTTTTTCGTCCCGCTCCCGGCAGAATGTGGAGTGCCGGAGCGGACGGATATGTCGTATTTGACCGGGGATTCAATCCGGGATGGACAGGTATGTGCCCTCCATTGCGCCGCCGGCGCCTACTGTGAACGTCAGGGCCTGATGGGGGGGCGGGACTGCGCCGTCCGGACCGGGCGGGCAGTCGGAAAAGTACAGCCGTGCGCCGCTGTCCGCCATCATCTGCAGGATGGCCGGATCGGCGCTGTTGTAGCGGCGGTCGCTGGATGCGCAGCACACCACCGCCCGGGGAGCGATGGCCTGGATCTGTTCTGCAGAAATACCGTCCCGCTGGCCGTGGTGGCCCACCTTGAAGAGGTCGGCCCGCAGGGAGGCGGGGTCCAGCCCTCCATAGCCCATGTAGTTGGTGTCGCCGGGGAGTAGGATCCGGGTCCCCCGGTACTCCAGCAGGAGGATCAGGCTGTAATTGTTCATGGCCACGTCCAGCTGGTCCAGGCGCTGCCAGAAAGCGGACGGGTCCGCCTCCTCATACAGTGCCCGGCACGAGGACGCCAGCTTCTCCGCCTGTGCACGGGAGGGGCCCAGCACCCGAACCAAGAGATCCCGGCACAGCCGGAGCTCCATTCCGGCCAGAGGCCGGTGGCGCGGGCAGCTCTGCCCCAGGCAGAGGCGGCGGTAGTCGTTCAGGGCCCGGAGAAACTTGCTCCGGGAGGGCGTCAGGCCCTCCGCCGGAATGTCCAGCGTCCGCATGGAGCGGCAAAACTCCGGGGGCAGCGTCTGCCAGAGGGCCGCGGGAGGCAGCTTCTCCGCCGCGGGCAGCAGGCCGCACAGGTGGTCCTCATGGACATGGGTGGCTGCCATCAGGTCGATGTGGTCCACGCCCCGCAGGGAGAGATACTGGTCCAAGGGGATACGGCCGGTGGCGCTGTCCCGGTACTCTTCTGCTTCGGCGCTGCCGCCGTCGATCACCATGACAAAGGTACCGCCGGGGAAGGCCGGGTCGGGACATTCCAGCAGGGCGGCCTCCCCATAGCCCACGTTGACGAATGTCAGCTTCAGTTCTTCCATAGGCGCTCAACCCATGGCCCGCTTGATGTAGAAGCTGGACAGGATCAGCACCAGCAATGTCATCACGATGGCGCCGGCGCTGCCGAAGCCGAAGTCCAGAGACTTGATACCGTATGTATACAAGAACTGAGTGATGGTCGTGGTGGTGCCCGCCGGGCCACCGCCGGTGAGGACGTTCACCTTCTCGAACAGGCGGAAGGTGTCGATGGTCCGCAGCAGGGCGCACAGGGCCAGGCTGCCCTTGATGTTGGGCAGGGTGATGTACCAGAACTGCTGGAAGAAGCCGGCGCCGTCGATGCGGGCGGCCTCATACTGGTTCTCCGACACGGACTGGAGGGAGGCGTACAGCAGCAGAAACACAAAGGGGACGTTCTGCCACACGTCGATCAGCAGGATCGTGCCGAAGGCCGTTTTTGTGTCCATGAACCAGTTGAACACCGGCAGGCCCAGTCCCTTCAGGAACTGGTTGATGATGCCGTAGTTGGCGGAGAGCATCATCCGCCAGCTGAGGGCCACCGTGACGGCGGGCAGCAGATAGGGCAGGAGCAGCAGCGTCCGCATAATCTTCTGCCCTCGCTTGAGGGAGTTGACAAATACTGCGATCAGAAGGCCGAGGGCCATCTCCAGTACCACCGCCAGGATAGTGAACTTGATGGTGTTCCACACCGCCTGCTGAAAATATCCGTTTTTAAAGAGGGAGACGTAGTTATCGAACAGCACAAAAGAGGCGTTCTCCGTGCCCTTCAGGTAGTTGTAGTCGGTAAAGCTGTATACAAATGTGAAAATCAGGGGATAGGCCGTCATGACCAGCAGGACTATCAGGGTGGGCGTGAGCATTCCGATCCCGAACCGGTTTGTGGCCGCCTGGGCGCTATTCAGTTTTGCAATCTCGTTTCTCTTCATACATTGGCCTCACAAACTCGAGAGGTGTGGCCCCAGGGCCCGGCTCCGGGGCTTTTGGAACAACGGCCGGGGCGCCAGACGGCGCCCCGGCCGGCCGTGTCATTTCTGTTTTAGAGAGGCTGGGTTCAGGCCATCAGCTGCTCCAGCTGCTCCTGGGCGTAGGCCAGCGCCTCGTCCATGGTCTTGGTGCCCTGGATGATGTTGTCCATCTCGGTGCCCAGGATGTTGGTGAACTCCGTCCACTCCTCGATCACAGGGCGGTACACGCCGGTCTCCAGAGCGCCGCAGACGGTCTGCAGGTGGGGATAGGTCTCCAGCACGGTGGAATCGGTCAGGCAGCTGTACCGGCAGGGCACGCCGTTGTTCTCAATGGAGGCCAGCTGCACCTCGGGGCTCATGACGTACTCCAGCAGCTCCAGGGCCAGGTCCTTGTGGGGGGCGTTGTCGGGGATGCCGATGCACCACACGCCCTGCAGGGCCACGGCGTCCACAGGCGCGGAGTCGTCGGTCAGCTTGGTGGGGATGGTGGTATAGTTGGCAGGACCGTCAGCAGTGGGGGTGTACCAGCCGGGCCAGATCTGGGCCAGGGCGGTCTCGCCGGAGGTCACGGAAGCCACGATGTCGTCCTTGTCCAGGGTGCTGCCCAGGGCGTACAGGTCCAGGTACTCCTGCATGGCGGCCTTGAACTCGGGAGTGTCAACGGTGGGGTTGTTGTTCTCATCCACGACCCAGCCGCCGTGGACAACCAGGTGGGGCAGGAAGTCGGACAGGATGTTGTCGGCGCTGCCGCCGCGGATCAGGAAACCGTTCTTGTTGGAGTCGGCCGCCTTGGTCTTCTGGGCGATGTCCATCAGATCCGCGAAGGAGTCGATATCCTCGGGGGCGTAGCCGGCGTCCGCCAGCAGCTGCTTGTTGTACATCATGACCGTCACGTTGCCGTAGTAGGGAGCCAGGTAGATGTCCTCGCCCACCTTGCAGATGGTGGTGGTGGCGGGAATGATGTCGTCGTCAAAGCTGTATCCCATCTCGCTGAGGTTGGCCAGTACGCCGTTCTCAGTGAACTCGGCCATCCAGGAGCCGTCCACCATGCACAGGTCGTAGGTGCCAACTTCGTTGACGGCATCCAGGGCGATGCCGGTGTGCAGGTCGTCGAAGGACATGAGCATCACTTCGATGTCCACGTTGTGCTCCGCTTCAAAGGGGGCCAGGCTGGCCTCCAGGGACTCGCCGTAGGCGCCGCCCCGCAGGATCAGGGTCATCTTGGTGGGCTCGCCGGAAGTGCTGCCCTCGCTGCCTTCATCGGCCGTGTCCTCTCCACCGCCGCCGCAGGCCGCCAGAGACAGCGTCATGGCCAGCGCCAGGACCAGGGTAAGCAGTTTTTTCATTTCGTTTCCTCCTACTCTTTTCCGCTTGATGTTGTGTCAGGGATCGGAAGTGCGATGTATTTTGTTACTCTTTGACAGCACCGCTTGACAATCCGGAGATCAAGTAGTTCTGCGCAAAGATCACAAACAGGGTGATGGGGATGACAGACACCACGCCGCCTGCGGCCACCAGGCCAAAGTTGGTCAGGTTGTCCTCCGTGTTCAGCACCGACAGCGCCAGGGGCACGGTGTAGTTGCTGGGGCTGCGGGTAAAGATGACCGTGTAGGTGTACTCATTCCAGGCGTACATGAAGGACAGCATGGCTACCGCGGCGATACCCGGCGCCACCAGGGGCAGGACGATCTTGCGGAAGAGCTGCCACTCTGTGGCGCCGTCCACCTTGGCGCTCTCCTCCACCTCCTCCGGCAGGTCCTGGAAAAAGCTGATGAGGAACCAGATAATCAGCGGCACGTTGATGAGCACGCAGGCCAGCGTCACCGGGATCTTGGTGTTCAACAGGCCGATCTTGCTGAACATGGTGTACAGGGGGATGGTGAAGGCCACCGGAGGCAGCACGCGGACCAGCAGCACCCAATAGGTCATTGGCCGCTTCAGCCCGAAGCGGAATCTCCGCCGGGCCAGGATATAGGCGGCGCAGATTCCCACGATCAGCGACAGCACCAGGGAGCTCAGCGTGGTCTGCAGGCTGTTGATGGCGGCTTGGCCGAAGCCCTTGCTGACAAACAGGCTGATAAAATGCTCAATGGTGAGGGACTGCGGGATCAGGGAGATATGCCCCTGCATCTCCGATGTAGGGCGGATGGCCATGGCCACCAGCCAATAGATGGGAAACAGGGCGATCACCAACAGCAGGGCGCAGCCCAGGACTTTTCCCACTGTCCCGGCTCTTTTTCTCGCTTTCATATCCTCTCCTCCTCGTTTTTGCGCATGGCAGAATTCCCGCCGCGCACCCGCGGCATTCTGTATTTTTCCAAAGTACGGGTCAACTGGAGCCGCGCACCCGCAGCTCTGTGGGCACCACCGTGACCTGGGGGACGTCCGTCTCCCCTGCCAGCAGCGCCTGGAGCCGCGCCACGCTCAACTCCCCCATCCGGCGGCAGTCGATGTGGACGGAGGTGAGCTCCGGCTCCAGCATCCCGCAGGCGGAGCTGTCGTCCAGTCCCGTCACCGCCAGGTCCTCCGGCACCCGCAGGCCCAGGCGGAGGGCGGCCTTCATGGCTCCGGCGGCCATCACGTCGTTTCCGCCGAAGATAGCCGTGGGCCGGTCCTGCCGGGACAGCAGCTCCAGGCAGGCCTCTGCGGCACTCTCCACCGTGGGATCGCACAGCTTGATGTGCCGGGTGTCTGCCGGCAGGCCGTGGGCCTGGGTGACTTCCAGAAAGGCCCGGTACCGCTCTCCCAGTATATAGGGGGAGAAGCGCCCTGCCAGCATGGCGATGTTCCGATGACCCCGGCCGATCAGGTGCTCCAGCGCCTGGCGGACCCCGCCGTATTCGTCCGACACCACGCAGGGAATGTCCAGTCCCTGGATGCGGTTGTTTACCAGTACCACGGCCAGATCCCGATTCTGGAGCTCTGCGATCATATCCGGTCGGGCATTGCCGCCCAGGATCACACCCTCCACCTGTTTGTTTTTGGAGGTGTTGGAGGCCGTGTCCCAGTCCGCAGCGGTGGAAATGACCAACTCAAAGTCACTTCGGTTCGTCTCCCGCATGATCCCGGTGCAGATGCCGGCGTAGAATTCGTCCAGGATCGTGGCCCCCTCCTTACAGATCAGGAAGGCGATCTTGTCCGTTCGCTGGCGGGCCATGGCCCGGGCGATGGCATTTGGAGAGTAGTGGAGCACTTCCGCTGCTTCAAACACCTTCCGGCGGGTGTCCTCCCGGACCCGCTCCGGATTGGAGAACGCGCGGGACACGGTGGCGATGGAAACTCCGGACAGTCTGGAGACATCATAGATGGTTGGATTCACGGTCACGCCCCTTTTCGCGTAAGCGTTTTCATATTTTTCGTAGGAAAATAACAGTTTTTTTGTTGTAAAGCTTCCAGTGTTTTCCTGGATCAAGTCAACTTTAACACTTTTTTGCGGTGGAAGCAAGGGATTCTTTGTATTTAATGTACATTTTACACAGGTGTAGAAAAGCTCTAACATTCCTTGTATAGATCGGCAGAAATGTAACCGCTTCCATTAAAAGCACTTATGACAGATGATACTGCTCCGGGAATGTGAGAGGTGCTTCTCTCCAGGCTTGTCTTTTTCCCGCGCCTATATTATACTGTTCACGGAATTCTCAGGAAAAGAGCTGATGGGATGTACAGAGCCAGGTCCGCCCTCCGCCATGGGCAGATGTCCGAGGCATTTTCCACCATGGTTTTTCTGACCCTGTCCGGCGGGCTGCAGGACGCTTACACCTACTGCGTCCGGGGACAGGTTTTCGCCAATGCCCAGACGGGAAACATCGTTCTTATGAGCCAGCGGGCCTTTGCCGGGGATCTGGCCGGCGTCCTCCGGTATCTGATCCCGCTGCTGGCCTTTGCGCTGGGCGTCTTTGCTGCGGAGATGGTCCGCCGCCGCTGTCAGGAGATTTCCAGGCTCCACTGGCGGCAGATGGTGGTGCTGGCTGAGATCGGCCTGCTGCTGGGCGTGGGATTCCTCCCATCGTCCTGGGATGCGCCGGCCAACGCGCTGGTGTCCTTTACCTGCGCCATGCAGGTCCAGGCGTTCCGCAAGGTCAACGGCAGCGCATACGCCAGTACCATGTGCATCGGCAATCTCCGCAGCGGGGTGGACGCCTTCTGCGCCTACTGGGACACCCGGGACCGGACCGCCCTGCGGAAGGCCGGCCGCTACTTCGCCGTCATCCTCATTTTTGCCCTGGGGGCCGGATTCGGCGGCGTTGCCTCCCAGCTCTGGGGAACAGGGGCCATCTGGGCCAGCTGTCTGCTGCTGGCCGTCAGTTTTCTTCTGATGTTCCGGCAGGAGATCCAGGCGGAAGCGGACTGCTGAGGATGCGGGGAACGGCCTCCATCCGGATTTCACACCAATAATGATATGATGAGGAGAATGAGAACCATGTCTGAAACAGCCAAAATGCTCCATGTGAATCTGGCCCCCGGAGAGGCGGGCCGCTACGCCATCGTCCCCGGGGATCCGGACCGGTGCGAGCTGATCGCCGCCCACCTGGACAACCCCCGCATGGTGACCCGGAAGCGGGAGTTCACCACCTGGGAGGGCACGCTGGATGGAGAGCGGGTCACCGTTACCTCCACCGGTATCGGGGGGCCCTCCACCGCCATCTGCGTGGAGGAGCTCCATAAGTGCGGGGCGGATACCTTCATCCGGGTGGGCACCTGCGCCTCCACCTGCGCCGACGTCCAGTGCGGGGACATCGTGGTGGTCAGCGGCAGTGTCCGCATGGACGGCACCAGCCTCCACTACCTGCCCATGGAGTTCCCTGCCGTCCCCAGCTACCAGCTGCTGAAGGCTCTGGAGGAGAGCTCTGTGTCTCTGGGCTTTCACACCACGGTGGGCGTCAGCATCACCAAGGACTCCTTTTACACGCAGGCGGAGCCGGAGACGAAGCCGGTGTCCGATGATCTGATCCGCCGCTGGCAGAGCTATGTCCGGGGCGGTGCCGTCTGCACCTCCATGGAGGAGTCCATCCTCTTCTCTGTGGGCTCCAGCCTGGGGATCCGCACCGCCTCCATCCTGGTATCAGCCACCAATTTCGACGGGTCCGTCTCCAAGCGCAACAGCGCCGACGTCTATCCCACCGACAGCATCCAGAAGCCCATCCTCTCCGCCATCGAAGCCCTGCGCCGTATCATCCGGCAGGACAAGGGCTGATCTCCCTCCGGATATCAAAACCGCCCCGTGCCGCAGGCACGGGGCGGTCCTTTTATATCACATCTCTCCGCCGTACTCCCGGCGGTATTCCTCCAGCTCTTCCGCGTCCCGGTCATCCAGGGCGTGAAGGCCGCCCCGGCCCTCCATGTGGTGGGTCAGCTCATGGGACAGGGTGGTGTACAGCTCGTCCTCCCATGTTTCCTGGCCCCAGTCCTCCCGCTCTGCAAGGGCGGCAAAGGAGCCGTAGTACAGGTTGATATACTGGCCCAGCAGGTCGTCGCAGTACTCCCCCAGGATATACATCTCGCCCTCTGGGAACTCCGGGTCCGGCTTGGCCTCCTCCAGCAGGTTGATCCCGCCGTTGAGGCCGTCGAACAACGCCGCCGGGAAACTGTCTGCCATGTCGTCCAGCAGGTCGTTCACCCGGTCGATGGTCAGGATCATGGCTGTTTCCCTCCTCACGCCTTGGGCACCTGCTTCATGCTGAGGCCGATGCGCTTTTTCTTCTCGTCCACCTCCAGCACCACCACCTGGACGATGTCTCCCACAGACACCACCTCCGAGGGGTGTTTGATAAACTTCTGGGACACCTGGGAGATGTGGACCAGCCCGTCCTGGTGGACGCCGATGTCCACGAACACGCCGAAGTCGATGACATTCCGCACCGTGCCCGTCAGCACCATGCCGGGCTTCAGGTCCTTCATCTCCAGCACGTCGGTGCGGAGGATGGGCTTGGGCAGCTCGTCCCGGATGTCCCGGCCGGGCTTCATCAGTTCCGCCGCCACGTCCCGCAATGTGGGCACGCCCACGCCGCAGTCCGCCGCCGCCCGGTCCTCGCCGTAGGTCCTGATCTGGGCGTTCAGATCTCCCAGCTTCCCATCCCGCACGTCCGTGAGGGTGTGGCCGGTGAGGGAGAGCAATTTCTCCGCCGCGGCGTAGCTCTCCGGGTGGACGGCGGTGTTGTCCAGCACGGAGCGGCTCTCCGGCACCCGCAGGAAGCCGGCGCACTGCTCAAAGGCCTTAGGCCCCAGCTTGGGCACCTTCAAGATCTGCTTCCGGGAAGTGAAGGGGCCGTTTTCCTCCCGGTAGGCCACCACATTTTTCGCCGTGGTCGCGTTCAGCCCCGCCACACGCTGAAGCAGGGAGGGGGAGGCGGTATTCACGTCCACGCCCACGGCGTTCACACAGTCCTCCACCACACCGTTCAAAGCCTCGTCCAGCCGCTTGGGGGGCATGTCGTGCTGGTACTGTCCCACGCCGATGGCCTTGGGGTCGATCTTCACCAGCTCCGCCAGAGGGTCCTGGAGGCGCCGGGCAATGGATACGGCAGACCGGAGATTCACGTCGTACTGGGGGAACTCCTCCGCCGCCAGGGGGCTGGCGGAGTACACGCTGGCCCCGGCCTCGCTGACGATCATGTAGCTGACATGGGCGCCGGCCTCATTCACCTGCCGGATCAGCTTCACCGCCATCTGCTCCGTCTCCCGGCTGGCTGTGCCGTTGCCGATGGCGATGTGCTCCACGCCGTGCTTTCGGATCAGCTTTGCCAGGGCGGCGATAGCCTCGTTCTCCTGCCGCTCGCCGTAGGTGGGGTATACCACGGCGGTGTCCAGCACTTTGCCCGTGCCGTCCACCACCGCCACCTTGCAGCCCATCCGGTACCCCGGGTCCAGGCCCATGGTGACCCTGCCCTTCACCGGGGGCTGCATCAGCAGGGGCTTCAGATTCAGGGCGAACTGGCCGATGGCCCCCTCGTCCGCCCGCTCCGTCAGGTCGGAGCGAGCCTCCCGCTCCAGGGCGGGGAAGATCAGGCGGTCGTATGCGTCCTCCGCCGCGGACTTGATAAATTCCATTGCGGCGCTGCCGGGGACGATCACATGCCGCCGGACGGCCTGGAGGGCCCGGTCCCGGTCCAGCTCCACGCGGACCTTCAGAAAGCCCTCCTTCTCCCCCCGGTTGACGGCCAGGATCTGGTGACCCTGAAGCCGGGAGAGGGCCTGGGAGAAGTCGTAGTACAGCCGGTAGACAGAGTCCTCCTCCACCGCCGCCTGGGAGCAGAGCTTTCCCTCCCGCTCCAGGAGGGTGCGGAGGGTCTTGCGGAGGGCGGCGTCGTCGCTGATGGTCTCGGCGATGATGTCGGAGGCGCCGGAGAGGGCGTCCTCCACCGTCTCCACGCCCTTTTCGGCATCCACATACCGGGCGGCCTCCGCCGTCGGGTCCGGGCAGTCCGGCCCCTGGGCAAACAGCAGTTCCGCCAAAGGCGCCAGGCCCTTTTCCCGGGCAATGGTGGCCCGGGTGCGGCGCTTCTGCTTGTAGGGGCGGTACAGGTCCTCCACCTCCGCCAGCGTCCGGGCGGCGTCGATGGCGGCGGAGAGTTCCTCCGTCAGCTTGCCCTGTTCCTCGATAGACCGCTTCACCGCCTCCCGGCGTTCCGCCAGGTTCCGCAGGTACTGGAGGCGCTCCTCCAGATTCCGCAGGGCGGTGTCGTCCATGGCGCCGTGAAGCTCCTTGCGGTAGCGGGCGATGAAGGGAATGGTGTTGCCCTCGTCCAGAAGGCGGACCACGTTTTCCACATGGCGGGGGTCTTTGTCCAGCTCAGATGCCAGTTGTTGAATGAGATCCTGCATGGGTTATGATTCTTCCTTTTCTACGTGAAATAGGGCGGCAGTCTGCTGCCCGGGAAATTCAGCTATGGGATAACCGGGCAGATACACCCGATACTGGGGGCGGGTGCCGCCGGATGCCGGATAGCGGTGAAGGGATCGTTGTTCCCAAAGAAGGGCTTGCACAACGGGGCGTGTGCGGCCACGTCCCCAAAGGACCGCTTTTGGATGCGCTCCGGTGCAGTGGTTCTCCTCGCCGGCAGGAAGCGGCATATCGGTATCTGCGCCAATCATGTCTGAGGTTCGGGTGCGCTGTTCTTTTTGCGGGGCGTACAGCTGCTGCCCCATGCCGGGAATGCTGGCGGCACAGGTGTGGCTACCGAATTACCTCTTCCTCTGGTCCGCTGCTGGGTATCCTGTCGGGGCAGCCCGTCCGTCTTTATAACCCTGGGGCCGTGCGGCCAACCAGATCATCTAAAGTGACGCCAAAATAGTCTGCCAGGGCAATCAGCCCTTGAAAATCAGGATAGCGCTTCCCCTCTTCATAATAGCGATAGGCCCGCACAGTAATTCCCAAATGGGCTGCCAGATCCTCTTTTGTGGCATTTTTTTCTTTTCGCAATTCCTGCAAACGCTCTGAAAATCTTTCCATATATTCTCCTTGACGGAACTTAAAGTTCCTAGTATAATGAGAACATAAAGTTCTTCGAGGTGCATGATTATGAACGACATCTTGTCTGCCATCTACCGGAATCTTCTGGAGAGCCGATTTTCAGCATCTCTCTCCTGCCCGGATTACCGGCGAGCTATTATACGGGTGGAACAGTGCATGGATGAGCTGCGCCAGGCACTACCTGCCGAAGAGCAGGAGCTGCCGGAGCAGTTCTGGGACGCCTGCTCCGACCTCCATCTCATGGAGCTGGAGGTCATGTTTCAGGTAACATGGACCGCGGCCCGGGAAATCTGATTCCTGTTTTACTTATGATAGAGCTTCTTCGTCTCGTACCGGGCCTCGCAGCTGACGTTGATGCCCAGGCGGCGCAGAAGGTTTTCGTCCACCTCGCTGAGGATCACCGTGAAGTGGGCGTCGCAGCCCCGGAGCTTGGGCAACTGCTGCTGAGCCAGCTCCGCCAGGGGGTTGGTCAGGGCGGAGATGGTGAGCGCCATCAGCACTTCATCCGTGTGGAGCCGGGGATTCTTGTGGCCCAGGTACTGGGTCTTCAGCCGGCACACCGGCTCCAGCACCTGGGCGGAGATCAGCTCGAACTGGTCACCGATGCCGCCCACGGCCTTCAGCGCGTTCAGCAGCAGGGCGGAGGCCGCCCCCAGGGTGTCGGAGGTCTTGCCGGTGACCACCCGGCCGTCTGGCAGCACCATGGCGCCGGCAGGGCCGCCGGTGGTCTCCGCCTTCAGCAGGGCAGCGGACACCGCCGGGCAGATGTCCGGTGTGACGCTCGCCTGTTGCATCACCAGCTCCAGCTTCCGCACCGGCTCGTCCCCGGCTTTGCCCCGCAGCCGCTCCACGCAGGCGGTGTAGTAGCGCCGCAGGATCTCCATGCGGCTGGCGGCGCAGCACACCGCGTCGTCACAGATACAGTTGCCAACCATGTTCACTCCCATGTCCGTGGGGGACTGGTAGGGGGACGTGCCCTGGATCTTCTCAAAGATGGCGTTCAGCACCGGGAAGATCTCCACATCCCGGTTGTAGTTGACGGCAGTCTTGCCATAGGCCTCCAGATGGAAGGGGTCAATCATGTTCACGTCGTTCAGATCCGCCGTGGCCGCCTCGTAGGCCAGATTCACCGGATGCTTGAGGGGCAGGTTCCAGATGGGGAAGGTCTCGAACTTGGCGTAGCCCGCAGCGATGCCCCGCTTGTAGTCGTGGTAGAGCTGGGAGAGGCAGGTGGCCATCTTGCCGCTGCCGGGGCCCGGCGCCGTCACCACCACCAGCGGGTGCGTGGTCTCCACATACTCATTCTTTCCAAGGCCCTCGTCGCTGACAATGTGCTGCACGTCGGAGGGGTAGCCCGCGATGGGGTAGTGGCGGTAGCACCGGATGCCCAGGGTGGTCAACCGCTTCAAAAAGGCGTCCGCCGCCCCCTGGCCGCTGTACCGGCTCATCACCACACCGCCCACATAGAAGCCCATGCCCCGGAAGATGTCGATCAGCCGCAGCACGTCGTCGTCATAGGTGATGCCCAGGTCCCCCCGGACCTTGTTTTTCTCGATGTCTGCGGCGTTGATGGCAATGAGGATCTCCACGTCGTCCTGCAGCTGCTGGAGCATCCGGATCTTGCTGTCCGGCTCGAATCCCGGCAGCACCCGGGAGGCGTGGTAGTCGTCGAACAGCTTGCCGCCGAACTCCAGATACAGCTTGCCGCCGAACTGGGCGATGCGCTTTTTGATCTGCTCGGACTGGGTGGTGAGGTACTTCTGATTGTCAAAACCGATGGCCGGCATACGATCTTCCCCTTTTCTCTCTGGTTGTTCAAAATCCGGTGATAGTATACCACACCCTGTCCCGTTTTGGAAGTGGAGAACCAAGGCTTTTCCGCCGCGCCCTGCATCTTGCAGGCGGCCAGCTCCCATGGTACAATCAGCGGAGAATTTGCAGGGAGGGGATCCAGATGCGCAACACCTTTGACCGCTTCAATGGCCGGCACCAGGACTATCAGGCCGCCAGACCTTCTTATGCCCAGGAATTCCTGGACTGGCTGGGAGAGCTGTACGCGCCGCCGGAGCGCTATACAGCGGCGGACATCGGATCCGGCACCGGCAAGCTCTCCGCCCAGCTGCTGGCAGCGGGCTTCCGCGTCTGCGGCGTGGAGCCGAATCCGGATATGCGGGGGGCGGCGGAGGCGCTTCTGGGCGGCGATCCCCGGTTCTCCTCCTCAAATGGAACGGACCATGATACCGGGCTGCCGGACCGGTCCGTGGACATGGTCGCAGCGGCCCAGGCCTTCCACTGGTTCGACGGTCCTGCCTTTGCGCGGGAGTGCCGCCGGATCCTGCGTCCCGGCGGGCGGGCCGTTCTCGTCTGGAACGTCCGCGGGTCTGCACCGATGAACCAGGCCTTGGCCCAGGTCTTTCGGGAGCACTGCCCGAGCTTTCACGGATTCACCGGCGGGATGGGGGAGGACGACCCCCGCATCCGGGATTTTTTCGGCGGGGCGTATGAAAAGCGGCGGTTCCCCAATCCCCTGACGCTGGACCGGGACCGATTCCTCCGGCGGTGCTTTTCCAGCTCCTATGCCCTGCGGGAGGGAGACGCGGATTACGAAGCCTTTCGGGCGGCGCTGGAGGCGCTGTTCGACACTTTCGCCTCCGGCGGGCAACTGATTCAGCCCAACGAGACTGTGGCCTATGTGGGGATCCCCGCCGCTCCCCAGGGATGAGGCATTTCCAGAATTGAAAGGTCGACCTTATCAGAAAAAATAATGCTTATTATTACAAGTTCAGGCTTTACTTATGGAAAATCAGCCGATATAATAACTAAGGTTGGGCATCTTTGGAGAAAAGGTCGACCTGACCGGAGTGTCTGTAAATCAAAACCGGGAGGTTTTTGGATATGTCAAATTGTGCCATCGTGGGAATCAACTGGGGAGACGAGGGCAAGGGCCGCATGGTAGACCTGGTGACCGCGGACTACGACGTGGTGGTCCGCTATCAGGGCGGCGGCAACGCCGGCCATACCGTGGTGAACGAGTTCGGCAAGTTTGCCCTGCACCTGCTGCCCTCCGGCATCTTCCGCAAGGGTGTGGTGAACATCCTGGGCAACGGCGTGGCTCTGGATTGCGAGAGCCTGTGGACCGAGATGTCCGACGTCATGGACCAGGGCGTGGCCATCACGCCGGAGAACCTGAAAATCAGCGACCGGGCGTCCCTGCTGCTGCCCTGGCACCGGGACCTGGACTCCCTGGAGGAGGCCCGCCTGGCGGACAAGAAGTACGGCTCCACCAAGCAGGGCATCGCCCCGTTCTATTCGGACAAGTACCAGAAGAAGACCATCATGGCCGGCGAGCTGCTGTACCCGGAAAAGCTCTGGGACCATCTGGCGGGCATTCTGGAGTGGAAGAACCTGACGCTGGAGCGGGTCTACGGCGCCAAGCCCTACACCATGGATGACCTGAAGGCATGGGTGACGGAGTTTGGCGAGAAGATCAAGCCCTTCATCTGCGACACCGGCGCCTTCCTGCGCCAGGCCCAGGCCGAGGGCAAGCACATCCTGTTTGAGGCCCAGCTGGGCTCCCTGCGAGATCTGGACTACGGCATTTACCCCTACACCACCTCCTCCAACCCCATTGCGGCGTATGCCCCTGTGGGCTCCGGCCTGCCCACCGCCAAGCTGGACAAGATCATCGGTGTGGTGAAGGCATACTCCTCCTGCGTGGGAGAGGGCCCCTTCACCTGCGAGTGGTTCGGTGAAGAGGCGGAGAAGCTGCGGGAGGCCGGCGGTGAGTACGGCGCCAAGACCGGCCGGCCCCGCCGGGTGGGTCCCATCGACATCGTGGCCACCCGCTATGGCATCCAGTGCCAGGGAGCCACGGACATCGCCCTGACCAAGCTGGATGTGCTCAGCTACATGGATGAGATCCCCATCTGCGCCCGATATGAGCTGAACGGGCAGGAGACCGACGCGTTCCCCTTCCCCGCCGTGCTGCCGGACGCCAAGCCCGTCATGACCGCCATGCCCGGCTGGAAGTGCGACATCTCCGGCGTCCGGAAGTGGGAGGACCTGCCGGAGGCGGCCCGGAACTATGTGGAATACGTGGAGCGGGAGATCGGCTGCCATATCACCTATGTGTCTGTGGGACCGGAAAGAGATTCCATCATCATTCGGTGAGGAGGAAATCCGATGCTGTTTGCCGTATTCGGGTGGATCGCGTTGGCAGGTGCCCTCTGCTGGCCGTTTCTCCTTTACCGGATCATTTCAAAAGCATCGAAGGATCGTTCCGCGGGTGTCGAGTGTTTCCTGTTGGCCCTGTTCAGCCTGGATTTTTGTCTCTGGCTGCTCACAGTCTTTAACACGCTTCCCACTTCATAATGCTTCGCCTCCGGCGAAACAGACTGCACCCTCTGGAGGCACCCGTTGCGGTGCCTCCTAAACTTTGAAACAAAAGAAAGGTGGCCCACTTATGCCCAAAGATCGTTACGAATCCCCTCTGGCGTCCCGGTACGCCTCTGATTTTATGCTGTGTCTGTTTTCTCCGGACACGCGTTTCCAGACCTGGCGGCGTCTGTGGGTGGCCCTGGCCCGGGCGGAGCACAACCTGGGCCTCCCCATCACGGCGGAGCAGGTGGCGGAGCTGGAGGCCCACATCACCGACATCGACTATGAGACGGCTTCGGCGCGGGAGAAGGAGGTCCGCCACGACGTGATGGCCCACGTCTACACCTACGGCAAGGCGGCCCCCTCCGCCACGGGGATCATCCACCTGGGGGCCACCAGCTGCTATGTCACCGACAACGCGGATCTCATCATCTACCGGGAGGGCCTGCGGTATCTCCGGGGAGAGCTGCTGGCTGTGGTGGCGAACCTCAGTAAATTTGCAGAGCAATACAAGGCCACCCCCACCCTGGGCTATACCCACTATCAGCCCGCCCAGCTGGTGACGGTGGGCAAGCGGGCCACCCTCTGGATGCAGGACCTGCTCTCCGACCTGGAGGAGCTGGACTTCGTCCTGGACCACATGAAGTTTCTGGGCTGCCGGGGCACCACCGGCACAGAGGCCAGCTTTATGGACCTGTTCGATGGAGACGGCGCCAAGATTGACGAGATGAACCGGCAGATCGCCGCAGAATTCGGTTTTGAGCAGTGTTATGCCGTCTGTGGCCAGACCTATCCCAGAAAGGCGGACAGCCGCATCCTGAACTGCCTCTCCGCCATTGCCCAGAGCTGCTACCGCATGGCCAACGACATCCGCCTTCTCCAGCACGACCGGCAGGTGGAGGAGCCCTTTGAGAAGAACCAGATCGGCTCCTCCGCCATGGCCTACAAGCGCAATCCCATGCGGTCCGAGCGGATCTGCTCTCTCAGCCGCTACCTGATGGCAGACGCTATGAACGCCCCCATGACCGCCTCCGTCCAGTGGCTGGAGCGGACCCTGGACGACTCCGCCAACCGCCGCATCTCCATGCCGGAGGGCTTCCTCTGCGCCGACGCCATCCTGCGTCTCAGTCAGAACGTCACCGACGGGCTCCACGTCAACGAGAAGATCGTGGACCGGACCTGCCGGGAGTACCTGCCCTTCATCGCTACGGAGAACCTGATGATGGAGGGCGTCAAGCGGGGCGGCGACCGGCAGGCGCTCCACGAGATCATCCGCACCTGCTCCATGGCCGCCACCGCCCGGATGAAGGAGGGGGAGCCCTGCGACCTGCTCTCCCGCCTGGCGGCGGAGCCTGCCTTCGGCATGACCGAGGCGGAGATGGAGGCCGTGCTGGACCCGAAGCTGTACATCGGCCGCTGTCCGGAGCAGGTGGACGCCTTCCTGGCCCAGGTGAGGCCCCTGCTCTCCGGCGCCAGCCGGGAAGTCCCGGAGATCAGTCTCTGACCGTTTCATACCGTCCGGGCGCCCTGCCCGCCGTGCCTGCGGCGGGAGGGGCGCCGGAACGCTTTTCAGGCGGAACCCCTTCGGCTGTCCCGGAGCGGAGGAGCCGGGAAGGCTGCCGGAAATGGAATGCCGATTTTGTGGGTTTTGACGTTGACAGTGCGCTGCTGGCGGTGATACACTGCTACCATCGCTTTCGAGATCGAGGCCAAATCCAACCATCAGAAGGCATTGATGGAGAAAAGGATCGTGGAAATTCCGGTTCAGTGAGCGGGGGCAGTGGGAAGCCCGTACAAAGAGTCCGCGGGAAGAAGACTCTGCAGCTGCATTCCGAACGCGGATCTCCGCTAGTAAGTGCGACGAGTTGTGATCGTTATCTCACACGGGCTTGTTGGAGCTTTGAAAGGGATCCCATCATGGGAGCAAATTAGGTGGTACCGCGGATCGCAGCTATTCATCCTAAGATTTTAGGAGAAAGCTGCGTTCTTTGTTATAGGCCCCATAATAAAAAGATTTCTGCACCAGTATCCTGCCTTTTGGACAGCCGGTGGCTGACACGCAAATTTATTTGGGCGGTGCTTCTGGCCATGGCGCGGTCATAGTTTTTGAAAAAAGACCTGGACCAAGAAGGAACTGCTGCCCATCTTTGATCGGATCTGGTCCCGTAGGCTGGTCATGTTTGGGGCTTGAGATGCTGCGGAGGAAGTGCGGCCACTGCCCGCCCTCCATCAAGGTGAGCCTGCTGGACCGGGAGATCTTCGAGCAGTATTATCCCGGTCAGGCCCGGATGATCCGGGACTTCTAGATGCCCAACCGGTCCTAGGGGATGTGACGGGGACGATCCCTGCGTCCGGGGCCCCTCCGATGACGGCGAGAGCGGCAAATGAGGCGGAAAATCCGCATTTCCTGTTGAGTTTTCCATATCTGATGTGATACGATACATTTTATAAATACAGGAGGATGAAACGCATGAGTACCACCACGAAACTCTCCGATCTGTTCGGCAGCATGGTCTTCAATGAGGACACCATGAAGGAGCGCCTGTCCTCTGCGTCCTATGAGGCGTGGAAGAAGTGCGTTACAGACGGAACGTCTTTGGATATCTCCACCGCCAATGAGATCGCCCAGGCCATGAAGCAGTGGGCCGTGGAAAAGGGCGCCACCCACTACACCCACTGGTTCCAGCCCATGACCGGCGTCACGGCGGAGAAGCACGACAGCTTCATTGCCCCTGCCGGCGGCGGCAAGATCCTCATGGAATTCTCCGGAAAAGAGCTGGTCCGGGGTGAGCCGGATGCCTCCTCCTTCCCCTCCGGCGGTCTGCGGGCCACCTTTGAGGCCCGGGGCTACACCGCCTGGGATCCCACCTCCTTTGCCTTCATCAAGGAAGGCAGCCTCTGCATCCCCACCATCTTCTGCTCCTACTCCGGCGAGGCCCTGGACAAGAAGACGCCTCTTCTGCGGTCCATGGACGAGATCAGCCGCCAGGCGGTGCGGATCCTGCGCCTGTTCGGGGACACGACGACCAAACGGGTGGTGGTTCAGGTGGGGCCGGAGCAGGAGTACTTCCTGGTGGACAAGGCCCAGTACGCCCAGCGGGAGGACCTGCGGATGTGCGGCCGGACCCTGTTCGGCGCAAAGCCCCCCAAGGGACAGGAGCTGGACGACCACTACTATGGCGCCATCCGGCCCCGGGTCGCCGCCTATATGAAGGATCTGGATGAGGAGCTGTGGAAGCTGGGCGTGCTCAGCAAAACCAAGCACAACGAGGTGGCCCCCTCCCAGCATGAGATGGCCCCGATCTACACCAACGCCAACGCCGCCTGCGACCAGAACCAGCTGGTGATGGAGATGATGAAGAAGGTGGCCGACCGCCACGGACTGGTGTGCCTGCTCCATGAGAAGCCCTTCGCGGGCGTCAACGGCTCCGGCAAGCACGACAACTGGTCCCTCTCCACCGACACGGGCAAAAATCTGTTCAAGCCCGGCTCCACCCCCCGGCAGAACGCCCAGTTCCTGCTGTTTTTGGCGGCCTTCATCAAGGGTGTGGACGACTATCAGGAGTTCCTGCGGGCCACGGTGGCCTTCCCCGGCAACGACCACCGGCTGGGCGCCCAGGAGGCACCGCCCGCCGTGCTCTCCATCTTCCTGGGAGACGAGCTCTCCGCTGTGGTGGACTCCATCATCAACGACACGGACTTCCAGAGCACCGGCAAGCGGACGCTGGAGATCGGCGTGGACGCCCTGCCTGCCATCCGCCAGGACAACACGGATCGGAACCGCACCTCCCCCATGGCCTTTACCGGCAACAAGTTCGAGTTCCGGATGCTGGGCGCATCCCAGTCCATCTCCGGCCCCAATATCGCCCTGAACACCATCATGGCCGAGGAGCTGAAACAGTTCGCGGACGAGCTGGAGGCATCCCGGGACTTCCAGGCGGACCTGCCCAAGCTGATCCGCCGGGTATTCACCGAGCATCAGCGGATCATCTTCAACGGCAACGGCTATGACGAGGCATGGCTGGAGGAGGCCGGGAAGCGTGGCCTCTCCAACCTGACCTCCACCGCTGACGCTCTGCCCATGTACACCGCTCCCAAAAACGTGGATCTGTTTGTCAAGCACGGCATCTACACCAAGGAGGAGATCGAGGCCCGGGCGGAGATCCACATTGAGAACTACACCACGGTCCTGACCATTGAGGCCAAGACTATGGCGGACATGATCCGCCACCAGATCCTGCCTGCGGTGTCCGACTACGCCGACCAGCTGTGCCAGCGGGCCTATCACAAGGACGCCATGGGTGTGCCCCACCAGTATGAGACTTCCACAGCCATGCAGATCGGCACCCTGACGGACGCCCTGCAGGCGGACTGCGCCAAGCTGGAGGCGGATCTGGCCGCCATCCCCGCGGGTTCCATCGAGGCCATGAACTACTGCCATGAGGTGCTGATCCCCGACATGGCAGAGGCCCGGAAGGCCGCCGACCAGTTGGAGACGCTGACTGCCTCCAAGTCCTGGCCTTTCCCGGTATACAGCGACCTGCTGTTCTACGTATAAAGTGCGCAAGAGGGCCCCGGCCATCGGCCGGGGCCCTCTTGGATTCATTTGTTACACCAGCACGTCGAAGAACAGCGCCAAAATAGTGGTGGCGAGGCCGCAGAGGCCGATGGCAAGGCCGCTCATGGCCCCCTCCGTCTCCCCCAGCTCCAGGGCGCGGGCGGTGCCCATGGCGTGGCTGCAGGCGCCGATGGCCAGCCCTGCCGCCACCGGATCCTTCACCCGGAAGAGGCGTGCCAGCGCGGGGGCGCACAGGTTGCCCAGGATGCCGGTGAAGATCACCGCCGCCACGGTGATGGAGACAATGCCGCCCTGCCCCTCCGCAATGGCGGTGGCGATGGGTGTGGTGACGGACTTGGGAAGGAGGGAGACGGTCAGTGTCCGGTCCAGGCCGAACAGGCGGCACAGGCCCCAGATGCTGAGGACCGAAGTCACCGCCCCGGCCGCGCATCCCGCCAGGATGGGCAGCAGGTTCTTTTTCAGCAGGTCGATCTGGGCGTAGATGGTTACTGCCAGGCAGACCGTGGCCGGCCCCAGAAAGAGGTTGATGAGGCTGCCGCCGGCGTTGTACGCTGCATAGGGAATGTCAAACACCGCCAGCACCGCGATAATCATCATCACCGCCAGCACCAGGCCATTGCAGATCACAAGCCCGGTCCGCTTCTGGATTTTGCAGCCTGCCCAGTAAGCCAGGATCGTCAGCGTCACCCCGAAAAAGGGGGACTCCCACAGCGCGCTCATCTCCGCTTCCCCCTCTCCAGCAGGCGGCAGGTGAGCCGCACCGCTCCCACTGTAGCGGCAAAGGTGGCAATCAGCGAGACCGCGCAGACGACCACCAGGGCAAGCAGGTTCTCCCGTAACACATCTGCATAGTTGATGATGCTGACACTGGCCGGGATGAAGAAGAAGGGGAGATTCCCCAGCAGATAGTCCGACTTCTCCCGGATGTGTTCTGTCTTGATGACGCGTGCCAGCAGCAGCGCCAGAAGCAGCAGCATCCCGATGATGCTGGCAGGCAGGGTGAAGGGCAGCACCCGCTCAATACAGGTGCTGATCCAGCAGATGCCGAAGATGATGCCGATCTGCGTTAGAAGTTTCAAAGTGAACCGCCTCTCCCGGCGGTCCCCCGCCGCGTTACTCTGCGCCGTATTCACACAAGGGCGCGGATTCTTTTCAACTTTTTTATTCTACGGAGACGGCCGGGGAATGTCAAATCCTTCCGGCTCCTTTTTCTGCCGCCGCCGCAAAATTCGGCAAAACAGTACAAGGCCCCGCTGGGAAAGAGCGGGACCTTGTCCAGGTCATCCAAGCATCCACAGGAGGCCGGGGGACTCAGAGGGGCATTTGCCGCTCCAGCTCCCGGCGGAAGTCCGGGTGGGCGATGGCAATCAGCGCCCGGGCCCGCTCCACGGTGCTCTTGTATTTCAGATCCGCCACGCCGAACTCCGTCACCACATACTGGACGCAGGTGCGGGGGGTGGTCACCACGCTGCCGGGGGCCAACTGCGGCACGATTTTGGAGTGGAGGACCCCCGCCTTGTCCCGGTAGCTGGACCGGAGGGCCAGGATGCTCTTTCCGCCCTTGGACCACTGGGAGCCTACCACCCACTCCAGCTGTCCGCCGGTGCCGGAGTACTGCCGGGGGCCGATACTCTCGGCATTCACCTGGCCGGTGAGGTCGATCTCCATGGCGTTGTTGATGGAGACCACATGGTCGTTCCGGGCGATGTTCCGGGCATCGTTCACCCAGTCGATCTCCTTCTGGCAGAAGGCGGGATTCTCATGGGCGAAGGCCCACAGCTCCGGCCCGCCCACCATGTTGGCGTATACGCTCCGCCCCGGGCAGGTCTGTTTGCGGCTGTTGTTCACCACGCCCCGGCGCATCAGCTCCATGACGCCGGTGCTCAGGATCTCTGTGTGGACGCCCAGATCCCGCTTTCCCGCATGGGCCAGACACTCGCCCACAGTATTGGCCAGCCCTCCCAGCCCCAGCTGGATACAGGCGCCGTCTGGCACCAGATCCGCGATGTAGCCCGCGATGCGGCTGTCCGTCTCGTTTCCCGCTGCGATGGGCGTCTCTACCAGAGGACGGCTGGATTCGATGATCCCGTCCACCTCTGATACATGGATGCGGGTGTGGGCCTCCCCATCACTGGGAATATTGGGCATTCGGGGGTTCACCTCCGCCAGCACCAGCTCGCACTGCTCCAGCACCTTCCGGCTCAGGGCCGTGCCCCACAGGGAGCGGCTCATCCACCCGTTCTCATCCGGGAGCGAGCAGGTCAGCGCCGCCACCCGGGGGCGCCGGGCCAGGAGCCACGCGGGCGTCTGACTCAGGTTGGAGGGGGCGTAATGGACGTTGCCCATGGGCTCCAGGCCCCGCTCCACGCCGTAAAAGTTGGAGTCATAAGTCACCTGTCCGGCCAGCTCCGGCGTCAGCAGCCGGGTCCCGGCGGGGATGAAGTGCCCGTAGATGGCGATATGGCCGCCGGTCTCCAGCAGGCGCTCCGCCAGCGCCCCGTCCAGCTCCCAGGGCCAGTTGGACATGGCGGCGAAGGCCGCCGTGTCCCCGTCCCGGATCAGCTCCGCCGCCTCCCGGGCGGTCATCTGCAGGGCCTGATACTGGGTCTGCCAGTTGCCCGCTCCCGCGCAGCGTCCCCGGCGGATGGGTGTCAGTTCTGTCATCGTCATTCTCCTTTGCCGCGCCCCTCTGCGGGGCGGTGTCTCCGGCGGTTTGTACAGCCCGCCGTGGGGGCCGCGGCCGCCGGTTCCCTTTCCCGTCTATTGTACCGCACATTCCGCTTCCGCACAATCCTCTTTTCCGCGGACGAGTTAATAGAAATTTTGTTTTTTTCTGCTTGCGCCCGGCCGCTTCGCCGTGCTATACTGGCGTTGTTCTTGATTTTTTCCATGGAGGTGCATCTTGCAGAAACGCAGTCACAAACTGCTGGCCGCCACCCTGCTGGAGAATACCCAGGGATTTCAGGCCAGACGATTCGAGCTCGCCTTCCTGTTCGGCTCCTTTCAGCCGGACTGCAACCCCCTGACCTATTTGAAGGGCTCCCTGCGGGCCTATAAGTTCCGGGGGCATAACTACTCCAACTCCCAGCACTACATCTACTCCCGCATCTCCCGGCTCCAGCGCCGCCAGCGCTGGACCATCTGGCAGTATTACACCCTGGGCAAACTGACCCACTATCTGGCGGATGCGTTCACCTATCCCCATAACGAGAATTATCCCGACAGTATGCTCTGCCACCACCAGTATGAGACGGACCTGCGGGCCTATCTGGAGGAGTATCTGGCCACCCGCGCCCTTCGTCGGGAGAAGTTCCGTCAGGACGTGGCGGACGCCCTTCAGGAGCTGCACCGGCAGTACATGGCCGGCGTGGCCGATATGCGCAAGGATGTGCAGTTCATCCTGAAGGCCACCTCCCTGCTGATGGCCGGCTGCCTGCCTGCCAGCGCCGCAGCGGCTGTCTGAACCCTGTTTTGGGAAAAGCGCACAGCAGCGGTTTCCCTTTCGGCGCATTCTTTGGAATCATTGTCAATTTCCATTTGCTTTTTCTGGTGTTATCCTGAAACTATCAAAGGACTCGGAAAGGAACCCAGTCATGACCAACATCACCCGTTCTGCCGAATACCGTTACTTTAGCTTTACCTATTTTTATGGTAAGGCTTATTTCGGTTTGGCTGAAAATGTGTGTGATCGTGTCTGACGCCAGGAAAAGGCTATCAGTGCATGACGACCCGCAGCCGAACCGGCTGCGGGTCTTTTTTGTACCAGCCCCATCATTTTTAGGAGGAATACAGTATGATCGTCGTTCTGAAACAAAACCCCAACCGGGACCAGCTGGAGAGCCTGATCGCCTGGCTCCAGGAAAAGGGGATCATCATCCACACCAGCATCGGCGAGGCCCACACCATCTTAGGACTGGTGGGTGATACCAGCCAGCTGGACATCGACCTGATTGCCGCCCTGGACATCGTGGAGGATGTGAAACGGGTCCAGGAGCCCTACAAGAATGCCAACCGGAAGTTCCACCCGGAGGACACGGTGGTGCAGGTGGGCAACACCCAGATCGGCGGCGGCAATCTGACCCTGATGGCGGGCCCCTGCTCTGTGGAGAGCGAGGAGCAGGTGGTGGCCATTGCCAAAGCGGTGAAGGCCAGCGGCGCCACCATGCTGCGGGGGGGCGCCTTCAAGCCCCGGACCTCCCCCTACTCCTTCCAGGGCCTGGGGGCCACGGGTTTGGAGTACCTGAAGGTGGCCCGGCAGGAGACCGGCCTCCCCATCGTGACGGAGCTGATGGACCTGAGCCAGCTGCCCCTCTTCAAGGATGTGGACGTGATCCAGATCGGCGCCCGGAACATGCAGAACTTCGATCTCCTCAAGGCCGTAGGCCATCAGGACAAGCCCGTCATGATCAAACGGGGCATGTCCGCCACCTACGAGGAGTGGCTGATGAGCGCCGAGTACGTCATGGCCGGCGGCAATGAGAATGTGATCCTCTGCGAGCGAGGTATCCGCACCTTTGAGAGCTACACCCGCAACACCCTGGATCTGGCCTGCATCCCCGTGCTGCGGAAGCTGACCCACCTGCCCATCATCATCGATCCCAGCCATGCCACCGGCAAGAGCTGGCTGGTAGATCCCCTGGCCATGGGCGCCGTGGCCACCGGTGCCGACGGATTGCTGATCGAGGTCCACAACGACCCGGCCCATGCCCTGTGCGATGGCCCCCAGTCCCTGAAGCCGGAGGTGTTCGACGGCCTGGCGAAGAAGCTGCTGAAGCTCCATGACTTTATGAAGACGGTGGAGGAGTAAGACATGAATGTTGCCATCGTCGGCCTGGGCCTCATCGGCGGGTCCATGGCCAAGAGCATCAAGAACCGCACCAGCCACACCGTCTGGGGCATAGACCTGAACGCGGAGACCATGACCATGGCCCGGATGTGCGGCGCCATCGACGCCCCCCTGACGGAGGAGAACCTGCCCCAGGCGGATCTGATCCTGGTGGCGATCCGGCCCGGCGCCGCCATCGAGTGGGTCCGGCAGCACGCGCCGCAGATCGCCAAGTCCGCCATTCTGGTAGACCTGTGCGGCGTGAAGCGGACCGTGGTGGCGGCCATCGCCCCCATCGCAGAGGAACGCGGCTTCTCCTACATCGGCGGCCACCCCATGGCCGGTAAGGAGCGGGGCGGCTTCACCGCCTCCGCAGAGGACCTGTACGTGGGAGCATCTATGATCCTGACGCCGGACAAGCGGACGGACATGCGGCTGCTGGAGACGCTGAAGGCCTTCTTTCTGGACCTGGGCTTTGCGGGCCTCACCTTCTCAACGCCGGAGGAGCACGACCGCATCATCGCCTTTACTTCCCAGCTGGCCCATATCGTCTCCAGCGCCTATGTGAAGTCGCCGGAGGCCCAGAAGCGCCGAGGCTTTTCCGCCGGCAGCTTTCAGGATATGACCCGGGTGGCCCGTCTGGATGAGGACATGTGGACAGAGCTGTTTCTGGACGATGAGGACTTCCTCACCGCCGAGCTGGAAGAGCTGATCGGCCACCTGACGGACTACCGCAACGCCTTGCGGGCCAAGGATACTCAGCGGCTGCACGATTTGCTGAAGGAGGGCCGGGAGCTGAAGGCCACCGCCGGCGGCAACTGACCTATTTCCGGCGCCGCTGCGCGACATGATTCTATAAAAGGAGTTTTTCGATGTTTGACTCCATCCGAACCATTCCCGTCCGGGTCCGGCCGCCCTATGATGTGCGCATTGGCAGCGGCCTGCTTGGCCGGTGCGGGGACTATCTGGCCGCGCTGCTGGGACAGCGGAGGATCGCCGTTCTGGCCGACGACACCGTGGCCTCCCTGTACCTGGACACCGTCACCGCCGCTCTGGAGGACGCGGGCTTTGCCGTCTGCTCCCATATCTTCCCCTCCGGGGAGGGGCGCAAGAATCTCTCCACCCTGACAGAGCTGCTGGAGTTCCTGGCGTCGGAGCATCTGACCCGCACGGACTGCGTGGCCGCCCTGGGCGGCGGCGTCACTGGGGACATGGCGGGCTTTGCTGCCGCCGTGTACCTCCGGGGCATCCGGTATGTCCAGCTGCCCACCACCCTGCTGGCGGCGGTGGACTCCTCCGTGGGGGGTAAGACCGCCGTGGACCTGACCGCCGGGAAGAACCTGGCCGGGGCCTTCTGCCAGCCTGCCGCCGTGATCTGCGACACGGACTGCCTGAAGACCCTGCCCCCCGACGTGTTTGCCGACGGGGCCGCCGAGGCCGTCAAGACCGGCGTGCTCTCTGACGAAGCCCTGTTCGCCCTGTTTGAGGACGGCACCCTCACCGCCGACCCCGGCGAGGTCATCGCCCGGTGCGTCGCCTACAAGGCCGGCGTGGTGGAGCGGGACGAGAAGGAGCAGGGGGAGCGGAAGCTTTTGAACCTGGGCCATACTGTGGGCCACGCCATCGAGAAGTGCAGCGGCTATGTTATCCCCCATGGCCACGCCGTGGCGGCGGGGCTGGCCGTCATCGCCCGGGCTGCGGAGGCCCTGGGCTGGACGGAGGAGTCCCTGGCGGCGCGAATCACCGCCTGCCTTTCTAAAAATGGCCTGCCCACCGGGACAGACTACTCTGCTGAAGCCCTGGCGGAGGCAGCCCTTTCCGACAAGAAGCGCGCCGGTGGGGATATCACCCTGGTGGTCCCCCAGAAGATCGGCCATTGCGAGCTGCGGAAGGTCCCGGTAGCGGACCTGCTACCCATCATCCGGGCAGGACTGGAGGCGTAAATGGACCTTCAAATCACCCCGAAAAAACTCTCCGGTGTCGTGACGCCGCCCTCCAGCAAGTCCCAGGCCCACCGATTGCTGATCGCCGCTGCTCTCAGCGGCGGGATCAGCATCATCCACGGCCTGGCGGACTCCCAGGACATCCGGGCCACCCGCCGGTGCCTGTCTGCCATGTGTGCCGGGATGGAGGATCTGCCGGATGGCACCCTCCGGGTCCACGGACTGGGAAACGGCATCGTCATCGCACCTCCCTATGCCCTGCTGGACTGCGGGGAATCGGGCTCTACCCTGCGCTTCCTGATCCCCGTGGGCCTGCTGATACAGGGAGAGGCGTCCTTCACCGGCCGAGGCCGGCTGATGGAGCGCCCGCTGAAGCCCTACGAGGACCTGTTCCGGGAGAAGGGCATCGCCTGGAAGCTGGCGGACAACGTCCTCACCGTAAACGGCGGTCGGGGATACGGTACCCTGGCCCTGGACCCGGGGACATACCGCCTGCCCGGCAACGTATCCAGCCAGTTCTTCACAGGGCTGCTGTTCGTCATGCCCCTGCTGGAGGGAGACTCTACCCTGGTGTCCACCACACCCCTGGAGAGCCGGGACTACCTGGAGATGACCCGGCAGGCTCAGGCCGCTGCCGGTGTCACCAGCCGGTGGCTGGACGAAAACACGCTCTTCGTCCCTGGCGGCCAGACCTACCAGTCCTTTGAGGCCACGGCGGAGGCGGACTGGTCCCAGGCGGGGTTCTGGTACGCCGCCGATTTCCTGGACAGCCGTGTGGACATCCGGGGCCTGAATCCCGACTCTGCGCAGGGGGACAAGGCAGTCAGCGAACTTTACTGGCGGCTGGCCCGGCCGGGGGACACGGAGATCGATGTCTCCGGATGCCCCGACCTGCTGCCGCCTCTGGCGGTGATGGCGGCGGCCCGCTCCGGTACCACCCGGTTCGTGAACGCTGCCCGGCTGCGGATGAAGGAGAGCGACCGGCTTTCCACCACCGCCGCCCTGCTGACCGCCCTGGGCGGACGGGCGGAGGAGGGGCCGGACTTTCTGACAGTCCACGGCGGGACGCTCACCGGCGGCATGGTGGACTGCGCCAACGACCACCGGATCGCCATGGCGGCCGCCATCGCTGCCACTGCCTGTACCGGCCCCGTCACGGTGCTGGGGGCCCAATGCGTGCAGAAGTCCTACCCGGATTTCTGGGAGGTGTACAAGAACCTGGGAGGTGATATCCATGTCCTCTGAATTCGGCAGTCTCCTGAAAATCTCTGTCTTCGGCCAATCCCATGGAAGGGCCATCGGCGTGGTGGTGGATGGCCTGCCCGCCGGGGAGGCCATCGACCTGGAGGAGCTGAACGCCTTCCTGGCCCGGCGGAAGCCGGGGAAGAGCCACCTTTCCACCGCCCGGAGGGAGGCCGACGCGCCGGTGTTCCTCTCCGGCCTGGAAAACGGCGTCACCTGTGGAGCCCCTCTGTGCGCGGTCATCGAAAATGGAGACCAGCACTCATCGGACTATGACGCCCTGCGGGACAAGCCCCGGCCCGGCCACGCAGACTACACTGCATTTGTCAAGTGGGGCGGGCAGGCGGACATGCGGGGCGGCGGCCACTTCTCCGGCCGGCTGACGGCGCCCCTGTGTATCGCCGGCGGCATCGCCAAGCAGATTCTCTCCCGCCGGGGCGTATACGTAGGGGCCCACCTCCAGTCCGTGGGGACGGTGGCGGATGCATTATTCCCCCTGCGGCCCACGAAGGAGCTGTTTGACGCCGTGGCTGCCAAGCCATTCCCGGTGCTGGACGACCAGGCGGGGGAGCGGATGCAGGCGCTGATTCTGGAGGCCCGGAAAAATCTGGATTCTGTGGGAGGCGTCGTTGAGTGTGCCGCCACGGGCCTTCCCGCCGGACTGGGGGAGCCCATGTTCGGCGGCGTGGAAAACCGGCTGGCCGCCGCCCTCTTCGGCATCCCCGCCGTGAAGGGCGTGGAGTTTGGGGACGGCTTCGCCGCCGCCCGGTCCCGGGGGTCCGAAAACAACGACCCCTTTGTGATGGAGGACGGCCGGGTGCAGACAGAGACCAACCACGCGGGCGGCATTCTGGGGGGAATCACCAGCGGAATGCCCATCGTCCTGCGGACGGCCATGAAGCCCACACCGTCCATCGCCCAGCCCCAGCGGACGGTCAGCCTGTCCGCCGGAGAGAATGCGGAGCTTGTGATCCACGGGCGGCACGACCCCTGCATTGCCCACCGGGCGGTCCCGGTGGTGGAGGCGGTTACTGCCGCCGTGCTGTTAGATTTATTATTGGAGGGACATCATGGAACTTTCTGAGATTCGAGAGAAGATCGACGCAGTGGACGAGCAGCTGCTGGACCTGTTCCTGCAGCGCATGGACCTGTCCGACGAGGTGGCTGCCTACAAGAATGCGCACCATCTGCCCATTTTGAACAAAGAACGGGAGCGGGCCATCCTGGCCAAGGTGACGGAGAAATCCGGGGAGCGGGAGCGGTATGCCTACCACCTGTTCTCCACCCTGTTCGAGCTGGCCCGGTCCCGGCAGGCAGAGCTGATCTCCGCCCCCACCAAGGTGGCCGCCCAAGTCCGCGCCTCTCTGGAGGCCGGTACCTCGGTCTTTCCCCAGACGGGCCTAGTGGCCTGTCAGGGCGTGGAGGGGGCCAACTCCCAGGTGGCCTGTGACCGGCTGCTGCCCCGGGGCAACATCGTATATGTGAAGACCTTCCAGGCTGTGGTGTCCGCTGTGGAGTCCGGCCTGTGCAGGTTCGGCGTGCTGCCTATCGAGAACAGCTCCAACGGCTCCGTCCGGGCGGTGTACGAGCTGCTGCAGGACCATAACCTCTCCATCGTCCGGTCCACCCGGCTGTGCATCCGGCACGAGCTGCTGACGCTGCCCGGCGTGAAGATGGAGGACATCACGGAGATCTACTCCCACGAGCAGGCCATCGGCCAGTGCAGCAAGTTCCTGAACAGCCTCAACGGCGTCCGTGTCATCCCCTGCGACAACACCGCCATGGCCGCCAAGATGGTGGCGGAGAAGGGCGACCGCCACGCCGCCGCCATCTCCTCCCACCCCTGCGCGGCGTTGTACGGCCTGACCTGCCTCAACGACAGCATCCAGGACAGCGACAACAACTACACCCGGTTCATCTGCATCACCAAGGATCCGGTGATCTATGCCGGCGCCAACCGGATCAGCCTGATTATCGCCTTTGACAACCGGCCCGGCGCCCTGTATGAAATCCTCTCCAAGCTGGCGGCACTGGACATCAACATGACGAAGCTGGAGTCCTGCCCCGTGGCGGGAAGTGACTTTGAGTTTGTTTTCTTCCTGGAGCTGGACGCCTCCGTCCAGGATCCCAGCGTCCTGGCCATGCTGGAGGAGATGGAGCGCAGCTGTGCCGAGTTCCAGTTCTTGGGCAACTACGCGGAAGTCTGAGCCATGGATGAGCGGATTTACGGCCTGCTGGGCCGGAAGCTGGGCCACAGCTGGTCCGTCCCCATCCATGCCGCCCTGGGCAACGGCGCCTACCGCCTTCTCGAGCTGGAGCCGGATGGACTGGCTCCCTTTCTTCACCGGAAGGACATCGGCGGCCTGAACGTCACCATCCCCTACAAGCGGGACGTGATGCCCCTGTGCGATGAGATCGACCCGGCGGCGGAGGCCATCGGCAGCGTCAACACCATCGTCCGGTGTGCAGACGGCAAGCTGGTGGGCTATAATACGGACATCGACGGGTTCCTCTATATGGCCTGCCGGGCGGGTATCTCCCTGTCAGGGAAAAAAGTCGTGATTTTGGGCAGCGGCGGGGCGTCTCTGACGGCCCAGACCGCCGCCCGGCAGGGGGGCGCGGCGGAGGTTGTGGTGGTATCCCGTTTCGGTCCGGACAACTATGACAACCTCTCTCGCCACGCTGACGCGGAGATCCTGGTGAACGCCACTCCGGTGGGCATGTACCCCGGCAACGGCCAGTCTCCCGTGGACCTGTCCGTATTTCCCGTCTGTCAGGGGGTGCTGGACGTCATCTACAATCCCCGGCGCACGGCCCTGCTGCTGCAGGCGGAGGCGCGGAGCATCCCCTACTCTGACGGACTGCCCATGCTGGTGGCCCAGGCGGTGGCGGCAGAGGAGCGGTTCTTCAACAGGTCCATTCCCGCCGGTGAGAATGAGCGGATTTTGGTTCAGCTCCGGCGGGAGATGACCAACCTCATCCTGATCGGCATGCCCGGCAGTGGCAAGACCACGGTGGGGGAGGCGCTCTCCCACCTCACCGGCCGGGAGGCCGTGGATCTGGACCAGATGATCGAAACCACCGCCGGCTGTTCCATCCCGGAGATCTTCCAGCGTGAAGGCGAGTCCGGCTTCCGGGCCCGGGAGCGGGCCGCCGCGGAGGAGGCTGGGAAGCGCACAGGCGTCATCCTCCTCACCGGCGGCGGTATCATCAAGACGGCGGAAAACTACGCGGCCCTCCATCAGAACGGCCGCATCTATCAGCTGGTGCGGGATCTCAGCCTGCTGCCCACCGAGGGCCGGCCCCTGTCCCAGGGGGCGGATCTGGCCGCCATGTGGCGGGAGCGGGCGCCCCTGTACGCCCGATTCCGGGACGTGGAGATTGACAACAGCGGCACGGTGGAGGACACCGCCGCCGCCATCTGGAGGGATTTTTGTGCACATTCTGGTAGTTAACGGCCCCAATATGAACATGCTGGGAATCCGCCAGCCGGAGATCTACGGCCATGAGACCTATGAGGACCTGAAGGCCCTGATCCGGGCGGAGGCGGACCGGCTGGGCGCGTCCGTCTCCTTCTTCCAGTCCAACCACGAGGGGGCCCTGGTGGACGCCATCCAGCAGGCATACTTCGACCATGTGGACGGCATCATCATCAACCCGGCAGCCTACACCCACACCAGTGTGGCCCTGCTGGATGCCGTGAAGGCGGTGGGGATCCCCACGGTGGAGGTCCACGTCTCCGACCCGGACAGCCGGGAGGAGTTCCGCCGTGTCTCCTACATCCGGGCCGCCTGCGCGGCCACCATCCGGGGCCATGGGCTCCAGGGATATGTGGAGGCCCTGCGGTTTCTCTGCGGCGCGGACGCTTGACAAACGGCGGTCTCTGACGGATAATATGCCCATACCCCATTGGGTATCCGGGAGGTGTCGGCATGAGACAATGTATGGATGCGGACAACCTGCACCGGCGGCTGAAGAAGATCATCGGCCAGGTGCAGGCCATTGACCGCATGGTAGACGAGGACGTGCCCTGTGAGGATGTGCTGTCCCAGATCAACGCCGCCAAGTCCGCCCTCCACAAGTGCGGGCAGGTGGTGCTGGAGGGGCACATCCAGCACTGTGTCCGGGACGGCATCCAGCACGGGGATGCGGACAAGACCATCGAGAGCTTCACCAAGGCGGTGGAGCGGTTCTCCAACATGGGTTGAAGGCAAGGGGATCGGCTGAAAAGCCGATCCCCTTTGTATATGTTACAGGATTTTCTCCAGAACGTAATTGGTCAATACCTGTCCGCGGCAGGGCACCTGCTGTTCCCGCTCTATCGCATAGCCCCGGCCGAGGAAGAAGGGCAGGGCGGTCTTGGAGGCGTGGACAGTGACGGCGTCCACCCCCAATTCCCGGCAGTGGGCCTCCAGCGCGTCACACAGGGCTGCGGCGATGCCCTGTCCCTGGCAGTCCCACCGGACGAACAGGTGGTCCAGATAACCGGTATCCTCCACATTGCCGTAGCCCACAATCCGCCCGTCCGCCTCTGCTACCAGGGTGTACAGCCGCTGAAACCAGCTGTCCCGTGCCAGCAGATCCGCCTCTCCGGCGGCCCAGGCTTCCACCTGGGGCGGGGCGTAGTCCCGGCAGTTCACCTGCCGAACCGTCTCACCGAACAGGCGGGCCAGAATGGGCAGGTCTTCTGTCCGGTAGCGCCGCAGTCGCATTTCTGTTCTCTCCTTCCTGTTTTGTGGTCATTTTACAGGAAGAATCTGTGTGCCGCAAGGTATTTTGCCTGAAAACGGCGGCACTTTTTCTTGACAGGCATACCCCTATGGGTATAATATACATATACCCCCATAGGTATAAAGAGAGGATGTGAGCCATTTGATCCATACTCTGGAGCGATTTCTGGAGTGGGGCGGCGTGAAGAAGGCCGTGACCTGTCTGGCCTTCTCCGGCATCGCCCTGCTTGTCAGCATCTTCGACCTGCTGCCGCAGCTGCCCTTTGACGCCGCCTGGGCAGCTGTCGTCCTCTGCGGTATCCCCATCATCTTGGAGGCAGTCATCGGCCTGGTGACAGCCTTTGACATCAAGGCGGACGTGCTGGTGTCCATCGCCTTGATTGCCTCCCTCATCATTGGGGAGGACTTCGCCGCCGGCGAGGTGGCCTTCATCATGCAGCTGGGCGCCCTGCTGGAGGATCTCACGGTGGCCCGGGCGCGGGCCGGCATCGAGAAGCTGGTGCATCTGACGCCCCAGACCGCCCGCCGCCTCACCGGCGGCCGGGAGGAGGCCATTCCCGCCGAGCAGGTGGCTGTGGGCGACGTGCTCCGGGTGCTGCCGGGCGAGACCGTGCCAGTGGACGGAGAGATTCTCACCGGACAGACCTCCATCAACCAGGCGGTGATGACCGGCGAGTCCCTGCCTGTGGACAAGGGGCCCGGAGACGAGGTTTCCAGCGGCACGGTGAACCAGTTCGGCGCCTTCGAGATGCGGGCGACGAAGGTAGGGGAGGACAGTTCTATCCAGCGGATGATCCGGCTGGTCCAGTCCGCCGATGCCGGCAAGGCCAGGATCGTGGGGCTGGCAGACCGCTGGGCCACCTGGATCGTAGTGGCGGCCCTGACCGCCGCCGCCTTGACGGGCCTCATCACCCGGGATCCCATCCGAGCGGTGACCATTCTGGTGGTATTCTGCCCCTGTGCCCTGGTGCTGGCCACTCCCACTGCCATCATGGCCGCCATCGGCAACGCCACCAGGCACAGCTTTCTGGTGCGGGAGGGAGACGCTCTGGAACGGCTGGCCTCCGTCTCCCAGGTGACCTTTGACAAAACAGGCACTCTGACCCTCGGCACCCCCCAAGTGAAGCTGGTGGAGAGCCTGCTGCCGGACGTATCCCGGGACGCGCTCTACGCCTGGACCGCGGGGGCGGAGCTCCGGTCCGAGCACCCGTTGGGCCGTGCCGTTGTCCAGGGCTGGCGAGCCGAGACCGGCGCGGCGCCGCCGGAGACAGCGGACTTCCAGATGCTCCCCGGCCGGGGTGTTTCTGCCACTGTGGCGGGTCATCACCTCGTCGCCGGTAACCGGGAGCTGCTGACAGAGGAACATGTCCCCTGGGAATCCTTGTCCCAGGCTGCCGTCCCTGCCCTGGAGCAGGGCTGCACCGTCATCTATGTGGCGGTAGACGGCCGCCCGGCGGGCTTTCTGGCCCTGGCAGACACCCTGCGGCCAGACGCCGCCGGGACCATCCGGGATGTCCGGGCCACCGGCGTGACCCCGGTGCTGCTCACCGGCGACCACGAGAGGGCCGCCCGGCATATTGCCGGAGAGCTGGGCATCGGCACCTTCCAGGCGGAGTGCCTGCCGGAGGATAAGCTAACCTGGATCGACCGCAGCCAGCAGAGCGGCCATCTGGTCTGCATGGTGGGGGACGGCATCAACGACGCTCCAGCCCTGAAGCGGGCCCATGTGGGCATTGCCATGGGCGGCGTGGGCAGCGACATCGCTGTGGACGCCGCGGACATCGCCCTGGTAAACGACGACATCCGGGAGCTGCCCCATCTGCTGGCACTCTCCAAGCGGATGATGCGCACCATCAAGAGCAATCTGGCCTTCTCCATGACCTTGAACTTCATCGCCATCGCCCTGGCTATCACCGGTATCCTGAACCCGGTGGTGGGCGCCCTGGTCCACAACGCCGGGTCCGTGCTGGTGATTGTCAACTCCTCTCTGCTGCTGAAGTGGCGGAAGCGCCCGTGACAGCGGCAGGCCATGGGACAGAAGATTCTGCGCCCTCCTACAGCAAAAAGCCCCCCGGCCTCTGCCGGGGGGCTTTTTAAGTCCTGGCTTCTCACCCCTTCAGGGTGTTCAGCAGGTGCCGGATGTGAATGCTCATGGCGTGGCGGGCGCCAGCCTCGTCCCGCTGCATCAGAAAGTCCAGAATCATGTAGTTGTCCGCGATGGCGATGCTCTGCATGTGCGCCCGATTTACGGAGACCTGCAGGATCTCGTTCACCGCGCCGTTGATGATCGGGTACAGCCGCCGCATATATTCGTTGTGGGAGGCCTTGATGATGGCCATGTGGAACTCCTGGTCCGCCAGGGGCCAGTCTCCGCCCGCCTTTGCGATGCGCTCCATCCGCTCCGCTTTCTGGCGGATCTGCGCCAGTTCCTCGTCTGTGGCACGCTGACAGGCCAGCGCCACGGTGGCGGGCTCAAAGATCAGCCGCATTTCAAACAGGTCCCTGGCCCGGACCCGGGACCGCAGGTTGGACAGCGCCGTCAGATCCACCGCGCTGGCGGGCAGATCCTCCGTGACAAACGTGCCCTTGCCCCGGCGGATCTCCAACACGCCCTGGGCCACCAGAAAGGAGATGGCCTCCCGGAGCGTGGTGCGGCTGACGTGCAGCGCCTCACTGAGTTCGTTTTCATTCGGGAGCTTGCTCCCCGGCGTGAACTGCCGTTCGTCCATGATTAGCTCGCACAGCCGGTCGGCCGTCCGCTCCGACAATTTGACTTTCCGTCCCTCACCCATGCGCATCCCTCCATCATCCGTGGTGAGGTCAGGCATTTCTCCACTGGATTTTCCGGCCAGTACGGAAATGTCCTTGACATCATATCTCTTTTAGAGTACAATGACATCATACAACAAATGAAAAAATAATACAACTATTTTGTGAAAAAATGAGGTGAACCGCTTGTGACGGCCAAGGACATGTTTTCCCACCGCGTCTCGATCCTCACCGGCCACTACGGCACCGGAAAGACGGAGGTCTCCGTCAATCTGGCCCTGGCGCTGGCCGCTGAGGGGGAACAGGTAATGCTGGCGGATCTGGATATCGTCAACCCCTATTTCCGCTCTCGGGAGCGGCGGCCCCTCCTGGAAAAAGCCGGTGTGCGGGTGATTTCCTCCTCCCAGGCCTGTTCGGACGCGGATGTCCCCGCCCTGCCGGCGGAGCTGCTGACCATTCTGGAGAACCGGGAGATCCGGGGCATCCTGGATATCGGCGGCGATCCGGTGGGCGCCCGGGTGCTGGCCCGGTTTCAGCCCAAGATCGTACAGGAGGATTACCAGCTGATCTTCGTCCTCAACGCCAACCGGCCAGAGGTGCGGGACGCAGAGAGCGCCGCCGCCTACCTCCGCTCCATTGAGGCCGTCACCGGCCTCACCTGCTCGGGCCTGGTGAACAACACCCATCTGTGCGGCGAGACCACGCCGGCCGAAATCCGCAAGGGCGCCGCCCTGGCACAAGAGGTTTCCCGGCAGACCGGAATCCCGATCCTCTGCCACACGGCGGAGCGGCGGTTCTTAGAATCCCTGTCAGACCTGGGGGAACCCGTGTTCCCCATTGCCATCAATATGAAAAAGCCGTGGGAGCGCTGACTCCGCGGCAGGAAAAAAGGAGGCATCCTGCAACCATGACAGCAAAGGTAACCTTCAACTCTGACCGGTGCAAGGGCTGTGAGCTGTGCACCACTGTGTGCCCGAAGCACATCGTCGCCATCGATCAGGCCGTCATCAACCGGAAGGGGTATCACCCCGCCCATGTGACGGACATCAGCCAGTGCATTGCATGCGCCAGCTGCGCGAAGATCTGCCCGGACTCCATCATCACTGTGGAAAAATTCTGAGAAGGAGGTCATCGACCGTGGAAAAAGAACTTTGGAAAGGAAATGAAGCCATCGCCGAGGCCGCCATCCGCGCCGGCTGCGACTGCTTCTTCGGCTATCCCATCACGCCTCAGAGCGAGGTCCCGGAGTATATGTCCGCCCATCTGCCCAAGGCGGGCGGCGTGTTCCTGCAGTCTGAGTCTGAGGTTGCGGCCATCAACATGGTGTACGGCGCCGCCGGCGCCGGCATGCGGGCCATGACCTCTTCCTCCTCCCCCGGCATCAGCCTGAAACAGGAGGGCATTACATACATCGCCGGCGCCGAGCTGCCCTGCGTCATCGTCAACTGCATGCGCGGCGGTCCGGGCCTGGGCACCATTCAGCCCGGCCAGGGCGATTACTATCAGGCCACCCGCGGCGGCGGCAACGGCGATTACCGGACGCTGGTCCTCTCCCCCTCCAATGTGCAGGAGGCGGTGGACTTCGTCCAGGAGGCATTTGACATTGCCGACCAGTACCGCAACCCCGTCATGGTGGTTATGGACGGCCTGATTGGCCAGATGATGGAGCCCATCGAGTGGCGTCCTGTCCCCAAGCGGGACCTGCCCCCCAAGGACTGGGCCACCACCGGCCGTAAGGACCGGGACCACAACAACATCATCAACTCCCTGTACATGGATCCGGAGGAGTGCGACCGTCACAACGACCATCTGGCGGAGAAATACGCCCTGATGGAGAAGAACGAGGTCCGCTGGTCCGAGACGGAGTGCGAGGACGCCGAGATCGTCATCACCGCCTACGGCACCCCTGCCCGGATCGCCCTCACCGCCCTTGAGACGCTGCGCGCCGAGGGGCTGAAGGTGGGCCTGTTCCGTCCCATTACCCTGTGGCCCTTCCCGGAGGAGGCCCTGCGCAAGCTCTCCAAGGCCGACCACGTGAAGGCATTTTTGGATGTGGAGATGAGTTCCACCGGCCAGATGATCGACGATGTCCGTCTGTCCGTGGAGGGCAGAAAGCCCATCCATTACCTGGGCCACGCCGGCGGCGTGATGCCCACCGTGGAAGAGATGGTAGAAGCGGCCAAGAAGGCCTTGAAGGAGGGCAAGTGACATGGCGATCGTATATGAGAAATCCCGGGGCCTGACGGACGTGGAGTTCCACTACTGCCCCGGCTGCCACCACGGCATCATCCACAAGCTGGTGGCAGAGTCGCTGGTGGAGCTGGGTCTGCTGGATGACGCCATCGGCGTGTGCCCCGTGGGCTGCTCCGTCTTCGCGTACAAGTATTTCAACTGCGACATGCAGGAGGCCGCCCACGGCCGGGCGCCTGCCGTAGCTACCGGCATCAAGCGCACCCATCCCCATCAGGCGGTGTTCACCTACCAGGGCGACGGTGACTTGGCCTCCATCGGCGCGGCGGAGATCGTCCACGCCGCCATGCGGGGCGAGAAGTTCACGACCATCTTTGTCAACAATGCCATCTACGGCATGACCGGCGGTCAGATGGCCCCCACCACTCTGATCGGCCAGAAGGCCACTACCTGCCAGGAGGGCCGCACCCGGGAGCAGGCCGGTATGCCTATCCGCATGGCGGAGATGCTCTCCACCCTGGACGGCTGCGCCTATGCCGAGCGGGTCTGCGTCACGGATATCGCCAACATCAACAAGGCCAAGAAGGCCATCAAGAAGGCATTCCAGAAGCAGATGAACGGCGAGGGCTTCACCTTTATCGAGGTGCTGTCCACCTGCCCCACCAACTGGGGCATGACGCCGCTGAAGGCCAATCAGTGGCTGAAGGACAACATGGTCCCCTACTATCCTCTGGGTGTCATCAAGGAGACGGCCCCGGAAGGCGCGGAGGTGAAATGAGATGAAAAAAGAGATCGTCATTTCCGGCTTCGGCGGCCAGGGCGGCCTGGCCATCGGCAAGAATCTGGCAGAGGCCGGCATGGCTGAGGGCCTGAACGTTACCTGGGCTCCTTCCTACGGCCCCGAGATGCGTGGCGGCACCGCCAACTGCTCTGTGGTGCTCTCCGACAAGCCCGTGGGATCTCCCGTGTTCGCCCATCCCACCGAGCTCATCGCCCTGAATGAGCCCTCTCTGGTCAAGTTCGAGGAGGGCGTCGTCCCCGGCGGCATGGTATTCGTCAACAGCGACGTGGTGACGGATAAAGTCTCCCGCACGGACCTGACGGCCTACTACATCCCCTGCTCCCAGATCGCCGACGAGGTGGGCAACCCCAAGGTCAGTAACATGGTGATGCTGGGCGCCTATGTGGCCGGCACCAAGGTGCTGAAGGCGGAGACCATCGAGAAGATGATCCAGGAGATGTTCACCGGCGCCAAGGCCAAGTTCGTCCCCCTGAACATCGAGGCGTTCCGCCGCGGCATGGCCTGCGTGCAGTGATTTGTTTCAGAGGGCCGGCGAGTTTGCTCACCGGCCCTCTCTCTTTGGCGGGCCCTGCGCTTTCTGTGCATTTTAACAGTTGACTTTGGCTGTGTATCAGCGTATAAAAGATATCATAGAAGAATATGGCCTTATATTGCGTGGAACGGGACACGCCGCGAAGATCTCTCCCCTCAGAGAGCTGCCGGACGGTGCGAGGTAGCGGGGGCAGCTTTGCTGGCCTCCCCCGGGAGCAGTGGGCGGAACAGAGCTTTCCCAGTACGCCGCACCGGACGCCCTCCGTTATCGGGGCAGACGAGCGGCCGCTGGACCAGCGGCAACGAGAGTGGTACCACGGAAGTTTGACTTTCGCCTCTCCTGTGCAGGGCAGGAGTGCGCGAAAGTCTTTTTGCTATCCCCCAAAACTTCAAACTATTTTTAAGGAGCGATCAATATGCTGGATATTCAAATCACCAAGACCACCAGCCCCAAGGCCAAGCCCGCGGACGAGAGCAAGCTGGGCTTCGGTAAGATTTTCACTGACCACATGTTCGTCATGGACTATGCGCCGGACAAGGGCTGGCATGACGCCCGCATCGTCCCCTATCAGCCCTTCCCCCTGGATCCCGCCTGCGTGATTTTCCACTACGCGCAGGAGATCTTTGAGGGCCTGAAGGCCTACCGGACCGCGGACAACACCATCCAGCTGTTCCGCCCCGACTGTAACGGCCAGCGGATGCAGGACTCCGCCGACCGGATGTGCATTCCCAAGATCCCTGTGGAGGACTTCGTCCAGGCCGTGAAGACCCTGGTGGAAGTGGACAAGGACTGGGTGCCCCATTCTGACGGCGCCTCCCTGTATATCCGTCCCTTTGTATTCGCCACCGATGTGGGCATGGGCGTCCACGCCAGCCGGAACTACACGTTCTGCGTCATCTGCGCTCCCTCCGGCGCCTACTATGCCGAGGGCATCGATCCCGTCCGCATCTATGTGGAGGACGAGTACATCCGCGCCGCGCCCGGCCTGACCGGCTTCACCAAGTGCGGCGGCAACTACGCCGCCTCCATCAAGGCCGGCGAGATGGCCGAGCAGCAGGGCTTCGCCCAGGTGCTGTGGCTGGACGGCGTGGAGAAGAAGTATGTGGAAGAGGTCGGCTCCATGAACATTATGTTCAAGATCGACGGCAAGATCTACACCGCCCCCTGCACCGGTACAGTGCTGCCCGGCGTCACCCGCCGCTCCATCATCGAACTGCTGAAGGACTGGGGCTATGAGGTCTGCGAGGAGCACGTGGCCATCGCCGACATCATGAAGGCCGGCCACGACGGCAAGCTGGAGGAGGTCTTCGGCACCGGCACCGCCGCCGTCGTCTCCCCCGTCAAGGAACTGGACTGGAAGGGCGACAAGGTCTTCATCAGCGGCGGCAAGATCGGTGAGCTGACGCAGAAGCTGTACGACACCCTCACCGGCATCCAGTGGGGCAAGCTGCCCGACACCAAGGGCTGGATCGTCCCCGTGTGCAAGGGCTGAGTTCCCATCGTCAAAAAGAGCGGAGCCGAAAGGCTCCGCTCTTTTCCTGCGTCCCGCTCAGGGCTGCTCCGCTTCATAACGCTTTAAAATGGCGGCCAGAGCCTCAGCCGGGATGTCTCCCACGGGGCGGATCGGCTCCGGATTTTCATCGTAGGGGGCGATGGGCTTTTCAAACCAGGCCACATCCCGCCAGGCGCCGCACTTGTACCCAGTGCTGCGGTAGGTGCCCAGCCGCCGGAAGCCCAGGGCTTGGTGGAGCCCCTCACTCTTTTCATTGGGCACGGTGACGCAGCCGTAGACCGTGCGGATGCCCTGCAGCCGCAGAATGTCTATCAGGGCGCCGTACAGCCGCCTTCCCAGCCCCCGGGAGGTGCATGAGCGGTCCAGATAGACGGACAGCTCCGCATTCCACTGATAGGCGGCCCGCTCCGCCTGGCGGTGGGCGTAGGCATAGCCCACGATCCGCCCCTTCTCCAGGCATACGAGATAGGGATACTCCCGGCCGACGGCGGCGATGCGTCCGGCAAATTCCGCTTCTGAGGGCAGCGCACACTCAAAGGTGATGGGAGTGTCCAGGTATTCTCCGTAGATCTTCAGCAGGGCGGCGCTGTCTGCTGGCGCGGCAAAGCGGAACGCCGGCGCTCCCGGGGCTTCTCTTTCAGCCATCTCCGCCGCCCCTTACGTCCTGGCATGAATCTGGGCGCCGCACTTGGGGCAGGTGATGACGATTTTCCCCTTGCCCACCGGCACCCGGCAGATGGTTTTACAGTTCTTGCAGGTGAAGTATTTGTGGGCCTTGTCCGCATGGCGGGCCTTGGCATTCTGGCGGCTGCTCTTCATCCGCCACATCCAGTTCACCCACCGCTGGTTTTCGCTCCGGCGCTTGGTGAGATTCCGAGAGAAGATGCGGAACAGGGCGAAGGCCCAAGCGGCGATGGACACCAGGTACAGCGCATTCCCCAGCCACAGATGATGGGGGGCCACAAACATGGAGACGAGGTCCAGAACCAGACTTCCCACCACAATGGCCAGGCTCAACTGGTCCACGCCGTTGCGTCCGTACATGAGCCGGGCCAGTGCGTTCCCGATTTTTTGAAAGACTCCCATAGATAAGGACTCCTTTTCCGGCGGCTCCTGCCGCAGGGTGTGATTCTGTCATTATTTTACACGCAAACCCACCGCCGCACAACCGTTTGCGGGCGGAATTTACAAATTGGTCATTTATTTGTTTTGTTCAAAGTGCTATACTGATTTCTGTTGAGAAAAAACACCAAAGGAAGTGCAATATCATGGCAAAACGGCAATTCAAGGCGGAGTCCAAGCGGCTGCTGGACCTGATGGTCAACTCCATCTACACCCACAAGGAGATCTTTCTCCGGGAGATCATCTCCAATGCCAGCGACGCCTGTGACAAGCTGTGCTACCAGGCCCTGACGGATGACGCCGTGGGCATGAGCCGCAAGGACTTCAAGATCGAGATCAAGGTGGACAAGGAACACCGGACTCTGACCGTCTCCGACAACGGCATCGGCATGGACAAGGAGGACCTGGAGAACAACCTGGGCGTCATCGCCTCCTCCGGCTCCTACAAGTTCAAGCAGGAGGTGGGGGACGACGCCAAGGACACCGACGTCATCGGCCAGTTCGGCGTGGGCTTCTACTCCGCCTTTATGGTGGCGGACCACATCACCGTGGTGACGAGGAAGTACGGCACCGACGCCGCCTGGATGTGGCAGTCCTCCGGCGCCGACGGCTACACCATCACCGAATGCGAGCGGGATGCCGTGGGCACGGACATCATCATGCACATCAAGCCGGACACCGATGATGAGAAGTACAGTGAGTTCCTGGAGTCCTGGCGGCTCCAGGAGCTGGTGCGGAAGTATTCCGACTACATCCGCTTCCCCATCCGAATGGAGGTCTCCAAGACCCGCCGGAAGGAGGGCAGCCCCGATGACAAGCCGGAGTACGAGACGTATCAGGAAGAGGAGACACTGAACTCCATGGTGCCCATCTGGCAGCGGCGCAAGTCCAGCGTGAAGCCGGAGGAGTACAACAAGTTCTATCGGGACAAGTTCCACGACTACGCCGACCCCCAAAAGGTCATCGCCGTGTCCGCCGAGGGCGCCGTCACCTACAAGGCGCTGCTGTTCATCCCCGGCGCCACCCCCTTCGACTACTACACCAAGGAGTATGAGAAAGGGCTGCAGCTGTACTCCAATGGCGTCCTCATCATGGACAAGTGCGCCGACCTGCTGCCGGAGCACTTCCGCTTCGTCCGGGGGGTGGTGGACTCTCCCGACCTGTCCCTGAACATCTCCCGGGAGCTGCTCCAGCACGACCGGCAGCTGAAGGTCATCGCGGCCAACCTGGAGAAGAAGATCAAGAGCGAGCTTGGTAAGCTGCTGAAGGACGACCGGGAGGGCTACGAGAAATTTTGGAAGAACTTTGGCCGGCAGATCAAATACGGCGTCGTCAGCGAATACGGCGCCCACAAGGAGCTGCTTCAGGACCTGGTCCTGTTCTATTCCTCTACGGAGAAGAAGCCCGTCACCCTGGCGGAGTATGTCTCCCGGATGAAAGAGGACCAGAAGTTCATCTACTACGCGGCCGGCGAGAGCTTGGAGAAGATCGACAAACTGCCCCAGACCGAGGGCCTGCGGGAGTCCGGCACGGAGATCCTCTACTTCACGGAGGAGGTGGACGAGTTCTGCGCCCAGATCCTTCACACCTTCCAGGACAAGGAGTTCCGCTCTGTCCTGGACCAGGAGATCGAGGAGGGTGCCGAGAAGAAGGCCGAGGAGGCCGCAGACGCCCACAAGGCCGTGTTCGACTTCGTCAAGGAGACCCTGGGAGATCAGGTGAAGGAGGTCAAGGCCAGCGCCCGGCTGAAGTCCCATCCCGTGTGCCTGACGGCAGGGGAGGGCCTGAGCTTTGAGATGGAGAAGTATTTCCAGGCGGTCCAGCCGGACAGCGCCATCCGCGCCGAGCGGATCCTGGAGCTGAATGTGGAGCACCCAGCTTTCCAGGCCCTGGAGGCCGCCGTGACGGCGGACCCGGAGAAGGCCAAAAAGTACGCCACGCTGCTGTACGACCAGGCTCTGCTGATCGCAGGTCTGCCCCTGGAGGATCCCTCCGGCTACACTGATCTGGTGTGCGAGCTGATGAAATAAAATACCATGCGCAAAAGCGGCCCCGGGTAAAACCCGGGACCGCTTGTTTGATTTGCTTCAGGACGGATCTCTCTGCCATCCCGGCGTTTTTTCCATCGGGTAGGGGCGGCCGCCCGAGAAGACGGCCGCGTGGATCGGTACCGCCCTCACCGCCGCTCCACCAGACGCTGGTAGTGCTTGTACAGGGCGGAAAACCGGCCCTGATAGCTGTGGTTCCAGGGCTTGCGCTTGCCGCAGAAGTGGAGGATGGCCGTGTGGTCCATCACCCAGTCCATGTCCCGCTCCCCTTGGCTCAGCAGCAGGTAGCGGTCAAACCGCCGGGCGTCGTAGTTCCACAGGCTGTCGTCCACCCCCAGGATCTGTCCGCCGTACAGGCCGTTGAGCACGTCCTGGTCCGGCAGCAGCAGAATGTCGGCGTGCTCCCGGGCATAGTCGAAGATGTCACCCGGCCGGACCTCCCGCCGCATGGCGGACAGATCCATCACCAGCACGCCGGAGTTGTAGTAGGCCTCCGCCTCATAGTTCTCCAGCCGCAGCCGGTTCACCGGGTCTGTGATGCCCGCCAGCAGCCCGGTGTGGGTGGCGGCGGCCATCAGGTCTCCCTCCAGGTCCGTATCATACAGGGCCCGGACAGGATTGATTACCAGAATGTCCGGGTCCAGATACAGCACCCGGTCCAGAGAACGCGGCAGCAGCTCCGCCGCCAGCAGCCGGTAGTACATGGCCCGGGTCCAGTACCGGGCCACCGGCGCGTCGGCGAACAGGTCCGCCGGCACCTCCAACGGGTGGATGTGCCCCCGACCGGCGCAGAGCTCCTCCAGTGCCGTCCAGTCCTCCGGCAGCAGGCCGTCTCCGATGGCGTAAATCTCAAAGGTCTCGCCAGGATCATTCCGCAGCAGAGAGCCCAGCATCACCCGCAGGGGCGGGAGATAGTTGCGGTCCAGTGTCACCAGAATGTTCATGTGGTCAAGCCCTCCGATCCGTTGGTCCGGGCCGTGTCCCGGTAATAGGCCACCAGCAGGTCCACCACCGTCCCGTAGGAGCGGATGCCGTCCTCTTGGCCGTAGCCCTTCAAAATCGTGTCGTACACCTTCTGGCTGGCATCCGCCGCAGCCCCCTCGAAGGATGCCCAGTAGGCGTTGTTAGATGCCAGATCCGCCCGCACCGTGTCCGGAAGGCTGTCCCGGATGGCCTGCCAGGCCGCCGGATCCGCCTGGTACAGGGCGTTGCCCAGGTGGATGTACCCCATCAGCCAGCCGGAGTATTCGTACACCGGATCGCCGCTGGTGGTGGAGGCCAGCACCGCCAGGAAGTTGCACTCCTGCTCCGAGGCGATGCCCCGCTGGTGGGACAGCTCGTGGGCGATGGTGGAGGGAATCAGGCAGGCGGGGGCGTCCACGTTGATGTTGGACTCCCCGGTGAAAGCAAAGTAGACGCCGGTGAAGTTCATGGCGCTCATGACCCTGGAGAAGAACATCCGCTTGGGCGCCCGGTCCTCAAATTCCAGGAAGGGGAACAGGTCCTCCGCGCCCTGGTAGATGTCCGTGCTCCCGGCAAAGATCTCGTTCAGAGACGCATTGAACGTCCCCGCCTCATCCCGGGGCACCTGGTCGGCTGTCTGCGCCAGATTTTCCGCGAACCACGCGGTCACCGCCGTCAGATCCGGGAGCGATACCTCCTCCGCCCGGATGCCGGACCGGTCCTGGAAGGTGTCCGTGTAATAGCACACCCCCCACAGCAGGCAGGTAGCGGCGCAGACGCTCAGCCCGGCGCAGACCGCCCCCAGAACCGCGCTGTAAGCCCGGCGCTTCCGCCGCCCTCTGGCCCTGACTACCGCCGTGATGTTCCATACCACATAGGCCAGCACGAGGACGGCCGCCAGGACATACAGCACCTCCATCACAGAGAAGGAGACCCGATAGCACAGGCTGCCCAGAGATCTCCGGATCGGGGCGGATACAAATCGCTCCAGGGCGTTCATCCAGTCCCGGTGCTCCCGGGCGATCCAGAAGGCCGCCAGCAGGACCAGGTCCGCCAGCAGCCAGATGTGCAGTTTTTGGTGGGACTTGAAAAATGTCATGCTCACTCCGCTGCCGCCAGCAGCTGGCGGGTATAGTCGTCTTTCGGGTGGTCGAAGATGTCATCCACTGTTCCCTGCTCCACGATGCGGCCTTCTTTCATCACCAGCACCCGGTCGCAGAGCTGGTACACCACGTTCAGGTCGTGGGAGATAAAGAGATAGCTGAGATCCAGCTCCCGCCGCAGCGTCCGCAGCAGGTCCAGGATCTGGGCCTGGATGGTCACGTCCAGGGCGGACACCGGCTCGTCGGCAATGAGGAACCGTGGCCGCTGGATCAGCGCTGCGGCAATGGACACCCGCTGCCGCTGTCCGCCGGAGAGCTCCGCCGGTTTTGCCGCCAGACACTCCTCCGGCAGACCCACCCGGTCCAGCATCTCCCGCACCCGGCGCTTACGCTCCGGGGCGTCATACTTGCCGTAGACCCGCAGCGGCTCCTCCAGGGTCCACTCCACCGAATAGGCGGGGTTCAGCGCGCTGTACGGGTCCTGAAAGATCATCTGGGGCCGCTTGGTGTAGTGAATCACCTGCCCCTGGTCGGGCTTCACAATGCCCAGGATGGTCCTGGCCAGGGTGGATTTTCCGGTGCCGGACTCGCCCACCAGACCCAGGATTTCCCCATGGCGCACATCAAAGGTCACGTCGCGGAGGACCCCCTGATAGGGGCCGCGGCGGAAGAGCCCGCGGTCCCGGTATCCGCTGGTGACGTGCCGGACGGAGAGCACCAGCTCCTGTTCGCTCATGGCGTCTCCTCCTTCCGGTGCCGGGTGGGAATGGCGGCGATGAGCCGCTGGGTGTATGGGTGCCGGGGATGGCGGAACACCGTCTCGATGTCCCCCTCCTCCACCAGCACGCCCCGCTGCATCACCGCCGTGCGGGTGCAGAGCTTCCGCACCACGTTCAGGTTGTGGGAGATGAACAGCATGGAGATGCCGGACTCCCGGTTCAGCTTTTTCAAAAGCTCCAAAATCTGGGCCTGGATGGTCACGTCCAGAGCGGTGGTGGGCTCATCCAGCAGCAGCAGCTTGGGCCGTGCCACGACGGCCGCGGCGATCATGGCCCGCTGCAGCATCCCGCCGGAGAGCTCGTGGGGATACTTCCGATACACGCCCGCCGGGTCCGGCAGCTCCACTGCTGCCAGGGCCGCCAGGGCCTGGTCCCGCCGCGCCTCCCGGGAGAGGTCTGTGTGGATACGCAGCACCTCCTCCACCTGGGGGCCGATACGCATCAGGGGGTCCATGCAGCTCTGCGGCTCCTGGAACACCACGCCGATCTCCCTCCCCTGGACCTGCCGCAGCAGCGTGCGGTCTGCGTGGAGCAGCTCCGCGCCGTCCAGCAGGATCTCCCCGGAAAAGTCGCACTGCTTTCGGGGCAGCAGTCCCGCCACGCTCATGGCGGTGACAGACTTGCCGGAGCCGGACTCGCCCACCAGCCCCAGGATCTCCCCGTTGTGGATGGTCAGGGACACGCCCGCCACGGCCTCCCGCTGCCGGGTGTGGAATTTCACATGCAGATCTCGGATCTCCAGCATCAGGACACCCCCCCGTTCCGGCGCTGCAGGCCCTCGCCGATGAGACCCACGCCGAAGATCAGCAGCACGATGGCGCCGCCGGAACCCAGGGCATACCAGGGGGCGCTGGTCAGCATCCCCTGCGCCTCCGAGAGCATGTAGCCCAGGGAGGCGTCCGGCGGCGTGACGCCGATGCCCAGATAGCTCATGGAGGCCTCCGCCAGCACCGCGTTGTTGAAGCCGATGGTGATGGCCGGCAGCAGCACCTGCGTGGTGTTGGGCAGGATCTGCCGCACCAGGATGCGGCCGCTGGAGGCCCCCATCAGCCGGGCGCTCTTCACATAATTCACGTCCCGCAGCGCCGCGAAGGCGGTGCGGGTCACCCGGGCAAAGCTGGGGATAAACACGATCCCCAGGGCGATCACCACGTTGTATTTATTCCCCGGCCCCAGGATGCTGATGAGAACCAGGGCCAGCAGGATGCTGGGAAAGGCGGTCAGCGCGTCATTCAGGCGCATCAGGACCTCGTCCACCACGCCGCCGAAATAGCCCGTGAGGGCGCCCGCTGCCGTGCCGCACACCGCGCCGATGGCCACGGTGCTCAGGGCGATCAGGAAGGTGGTGCCCGCCCCCTGCAGCACCCGGCTGAAGATGTCCCGGCCGAAGCTGTCGGTCCCCAGCCAATGGGCCAGGGAGGGGCCCTCCAGCTTGGGCCCCGCCAGCAGGGCGTCCGGGTCGTAGGGCGTCCACACCAGGCCGACCAGGATCAGCGCCGCCATGAGGCCGGTGACAATCAGCCCGGCCAGCAGGTATCCGTTCATCCGCCGCTTCATGACGCACCTCCCAGCCGCAGGCGGGGGTCGATCCGCTGGTTGACAATGTCTGCCACGGTGCCTGCCAGCACCACCCAGAAGGCCAGGATCACCACGATGGCCTGCACCACGGGGTAGTCCCGGTTGGAGATGGAGGCCACCAGCAGCCGTCCCAGCCCCGGGATGGCAAACACCTGCTCCACCACGATGCCAGCCGCCACGATCTCCGCCATGGTCTGGGCCAGGAAGGTCACCACCGGCACCAGGGCGTTGCGCAGCACATGGCGCCGCAGGACCGCCCCCCGGTCATTGCCCCGGGAGATGGCGGTGCGGACATAGTCCCGCCGCATCTCCCCCTGAATGGTGCTGCGGAGCATCCGCACGGTCATGGCGATCCGGGGGATGGCGATGGCCGCAGCCGCGAAAAACAGATACCGGAACGCCCCGGTCGGGTCCGCACCCAGATCCGGGAATTGGCCGTGGACAAACCAGCGGAGGGTGATGCTGAACAGCCAGGAAATCAGGATGCCGGTGAAAAACGGCGGCACCGCCATGCACAGCTGGTCCAACACCGTCCCCACGGCGTCCCCCACCCTGCTGTGCCCGCGGGAGGCCCACAGCCCCAGGGGAATGGACACCACGGCAATCAGCGCGAAGCTGAGAAGGCTCAGGCACAGGGTAATCCCCACCTTGGGGGCAATCAGCTCCCACACCGGCTGGCTATAACTGTAAGAAATCCCCAGGTCCCCGGTGAAAAAGCCCGCCAGCCACTCCAGATACCGCACCGCGAAGGGGCGGTCCAGCCCCAGCTCCGCCTCCAGCTCCGCCACGCGCTCCGGCGTGGCCTGGGTGCCCAGCATGATCTCCGCCGCACTGCCGTGGATCAATTCAAAGGCCGCAAACGCCAGAAGGGAGACGATGACCATGGTGACCAGCAGCATCAAAATCCGCTTGCATACGTACTTCATGGCATCATCTCCCTTCCGGGGCAGCGGCAGCATACCTGCCGCGCATTGGATTTACTGGGCGTAATGGACCGTGGACAGGTCCATCACATAGATGGGATAGAACTGGTATCCCTCCAGCCCGTTCCGCAGAACCACCAGGTCCGCCAGGTCCTGGATGTAGACATTGGCGGCGTGTTCCGTCAGGTTCCGCTCCATCTGCTTGTAGAGCTCTGTCTGCTCTGCGTCGTCGGCCGTGGCCTGGGCCTGCTGGAACAGGGCGTCATAGTCCGTGTTCTGATAGTTGATAAAGTTGTCGTCCGCCGCAGAGGTGAACCGCTCCAGCAGCGCCCGGGCAGTCATGTTGGAGGCGTCTACGCCTACCACGGTGGACTGGAACTGCCGGTTTCCGTACACCTCGCTGAGCCAGGCACCCCACTCCACAGGCTGAATCTCCGCGGTGATGCCCACGGCCTTCAGCTGCTCCACCAGCACAGTGGCCGTGTCGATGTGGGGCTGATAGTTGGAGGGGACGGTGATGGTCATGGAGAACCCGTCGGGATACCCGGCCTCCGCCAGCAGCTCCCTGGCCCGCTCCGGGTCATAGGGATAATAGTCTGTCAGGTCCTCCACAAAATATTTCTGAAACGCCGGGTACATACTGGAGCCGATGGGGCTGCCGTACCCGTCGAAGGCCACATCGATGATCTGCTGTTTGTCCACGGCGTAGCACAGGGCCTGCCGGACCTTTTCATTGTTGAAAGGCTCCGCGGCGTTGTTCAGATACAGCGCCTGCACCAGATTCATCGTGCCTTCCAGCACCTGGAAGTCATCCCCCAGCTGGGCGGCCTGGGTGCTGGTCAGGTGGGCGAACATGTCGATGGCTCCGCTCTGCAGGCTCATCACCAGGCTGTCCGCGTTCTCAATGATCCGGAAGGTCACCTTGTCCAGCTGGGCCGGGGTGCCCCAGTAGCCGTCAAACTGCTCCAGAACGATGGAGTCCTGGGCTGTCCGGGAGACGAATTTGAAAGGCCCCGTGCCCACCGGGGCGGTGGCCTGGTCCGTATAGTCCTCCGGCAGGATGGCCAGAGTCAGATAGGATAAAAACTCGCTGTCCGGCTGATCCAGGGTAATGGTCAGCGTGGTGTCATCAGCCTGGATGCTGGAAATAGCAGAAAGCGCCGGGATCAGAGGCGTTCCCTCCGAATCGTCGGCGCAGCGTTCGATGGAATATGTGACATCCCGCATCTCTACCGGGTCCCCGTTGTGGAACTGCACACCCTCCCGCAGGGTAAAGGTGTATGTGGTCTGATCCTCAGAGATCTCGTAATGGTCAGCGACCGCGGGCACCAGGTCTCCGTCAGGCGTGGGCTTCACCAGGCCCTCAAATACGTTGAACATGACTTCCTTGGTTCCTGCCGCCACCGCCAGGTGAGGGTCAAGACTCTCGTCCAGGTCCTGCGCGATGCCCACCACGATCTCGTTCGCCTGGGCCCGCGCCTCGGTAGAGCCGTCCGCTGTCTGTCCGTCCTCTGACGCCTGCTCTGTGCTGCCGCCTCCGCAACCGGTGAGTGCGGCGCTCAGGAGGCCCGTCAGAAGAAGGAGCGCCAAAAGCCTCTTCTTCATGGTTCTCTCCTTTGCATCACTGCTCATTTCGAGTCAGTGTTGGGCGGAAACTGTCCGCCCTGACAGAAATGTTCGGCTCTATTCAATTTTAAAAGGAGCCTCACAGGGCATGTTATTTTTATAACGCTTGCCCTGCAAGGGTGTATTGTACACGAACGCCCCGGGGATTGCAAGGGCTTTCGCAAAAAAACAGCCTGTTCGGGGGAGAAACATTCACAAATCCGTCACACCTGCGGAATTGAATTTCCGGGGGCGGCGTGCTATACTAATTTACATCGCTTTGGATGGGGCCGCCCATCCCAGTCAGGAGGTGTCACTCTTGAAAACGAAGAAACTGCTGTTCATTCTCAATCCCCGGGCCGGGCGGAACAAGCCCCACGGTCCGCTGTTTGACGCGCTGGCCATCCTCTCCGGCGCGGGTTACCTCATCCGGATCCACGAGACCTCCGCCCCAGGAGACGCGGCCGATACCGCCGCCCGGGAGGGCGCCGGATACGATCTGGTGGTGGCAGCCGGAGGAGACGGCACCCTCAACGAGGTGATCTCCGGCCTGATGCGGCTGGATGCCCCGCCGCCCCTGGGCTATCTCCCCCAGGGAACCACCAACGACTTCGCCTCCAGCCTCCAGATTCCACGGACCCCGGCGTCCGCCGCGAAAAACATTGTACAGAACCGCATGCGGGAACTGGACATCGGCCGGTGGAATGAGCGGAGCTTCATCTATGTGGCCTCCTTCGGCGCCTTCACCCGCAGTTCCTATGCCGCCTCTCAGGCGGCCAAGAACGCCCTGGGCCACTTTGCCTATATTCTGGAGGGGATGAAGGACCTGAACACCCTCCGCCCCTATCACATCCGCCTCACCGCTGACGGAGAGGTGCTGGACGGGGACTACCTGTTCGGCGCCGTGTGCAACTCCACCTCCATCGGTGGGCTGATGAAGCTGGACCCGGAGCGGGTGGTGCTGGATGACGGGAAATTCGAGATGCTGCTGGTCCCCAGCCCCAAGACAGCCGCGGACCTGCAGAATCTGGTGCTGGCGCTGCTGAACCAGCAGTACGACAGCCAGGGCCTGGTGTTCCGCCACGTCTCCTCCCTCCGGCTGGAGACAGAGGAGGAGCTGCCCTGGTCCCTGGACGGAGAGTATGCCCCCAGCGTGCCGGTGGTGGACATTGTCAATCGACAGCGGGCGCTGAGGATGCTGTTATGAGAGACTTGGAACATCTGCGTCGCCGGTACGCAGACCATGTGCCGGGGCTTCTGGGCGCCCGGCACAGCTATGCCGTCCTCTGTCCCCTGGTGGAGCGGCCGGACGGCCTGCACCTGCTCTTCGAGGTCCGCTCCGCCGCCCTGCACCGCCAGCCCGGGGAGGTGTGTTTCCCCGGGGGCCGGATGGAGGCGGGGGAGACGCCGGAGCAGTGCGCCCTCCGGGAGACGGAGGAGGAACTGGCCATCCCCCGTCAGGAGGTGGAGGTCCTGGGCAAGCCGGACTTCATCTGCAATCAGGCGGGCTTTCTGATGCAGCCGGTGCTGGGACTGGTCTCGGCCGCCGGTTTTGCGGCGGTGGCGCCCTCCCCTGCGGAGGTGGGAGAGGCATTCACCGTCCCCCTGGCTTTTTTTCGGGAGACCGCTCCGGAGCAGTATGTCTATGCCCTGCAGCCGGACGTGCCGGGGGACTTTCCCTATGAGACCGTGGGGATTCCTGCGGACTACCGCTGGGCCCGGGGCCGGGTGGAGGTCCCCATCTGGTATTGGCAGGGCCACGCCGTCTGGGGTATGACCGCCCGCCTGACCCAGGACATCGTCCGCCACCTGGAATAAAGAGCACAGGCAGGGCCGGAGCATTCGCTCCGGCCCTGCCTGTTCAGAATGGAGGAATTATGTGCCCAGAAACTCCGGGTCATATCCGATGAACTTTTCCCACGCCGGCCCGTCCGCCGCCGGAGAAAAGCCAAACTCCCGGTAAAAGCCCGCCGCAGCCTCCGTCTCCGGCGTGGGCAGCCGCAGGCGGTCCCGGCCCATGGGGCGATAGTGCATCACTGCCTGGCCGATCAGCTGCACGCCGTAACCCCGGCGCCGCCAGGGCTCTGCCACTGCCAGCAGGGGGATCCAGCCGCAGCCCCGCTCCGCTTCCCGGCCGTCGTCAAAGGCCACCGCGCCCACAGGCGTTCCATCCAGATACCCCGCCAGTACAGGCGCCCCGGCGGGCAGTGCCCCGGAGGTCCCCGCCCACGCCGCCGGAAACTCCGCCTGCTCCCGCGCCAGGGGGCGGAAATAGAGGCCGGGCTCCAGTCCGTTGGCCCGCTGCTTCACGGTGCATCCTTGGGTGAAGGCCGGGTCTGTCAGATGGCTCGCATCGTCCCGCCAGACCACCTGGATCCGCGCCCCCTCCGCCCGCAGCAGAGAGACAGCGGTGTTACTGCCGGTGGGCGTCTTCCCCAGCTCCTCCAGCGGGATGCCCTGCAGGGCCGCCAGCAGCAGGCGGATGGCGCAGCCATGAGAGAACACCGCCGCCGTTTTTCCGTCATTGGCCGCCGCAATGTCCCGCACGGCCGCCAGCAGCCGGGTCTGGACTGCCTGGGGCGTCTCCGCGCCCTCTACGTGCCACAGGTGGAGCCGGTGGTTGAAGTTTTCCAGCTGCGCCGGGTCCTGCCGGGCGATCTCTCCCCAGGTCTTCTCCTCCCACACGCCCACGCAGATCTCCCGCAGGTCCCGCCGCCGGTGCAGGGGCAGGCCCTTGGGCTTGTATATGGCGCTGGCGGTGGCGCAGGTGCGGTAGAGGTCGCTGGCGTAGACCGCGTCGATGGGAATATCCGCGAATCGGCGCGCCAGCGCCTGGATCTGCCGTTCGCCCCGGTCTGTGATGCTGCTGTTGGCCTGTCCCTGGGCGATGCGGTACAGGTTGCCCTCCGCCTCTGCGTGGCGAATCAGATAGATGGTGGTCATGGTTTCCTCCGTCCGGGCCCGGGCCCGCCGTTTTGATGTTTGGATATCGCTATCGTCATTATAGCGGATCTGCCGCTTTCTGGCAAATCGCTCCGGCGCGTTTTTTTTCCGGGAAAGCGGCTATACTACGCTCAGGCCGCAAAGGAGTGACTGAAGATGAGAATGTGTACCGGATTTTGGGTCGGTATCGGCGCCGGACTGATGGCCGGCGCGGCAGTGGGAATGATGATGCCCTACGGCAGGGATCCCATGAAAACGCAGGTGGGAAAGAGTATCCACAAGCTGGGTGTCGCCGTGGACCATGCCGTGGACAGCATCGTTTCCGAAATGCGCTGACGCGCAGGGCGGGGAGCCTCGGCTCTCCGCCTTTTTTGATAAAATCGTTTTTGGGGCTTGACTTTGGGAAAAGCTCTGGTATAATAATAACGCTGTCGCATTTGGCGACGCCTCGTATACAGAAATTAGAACCAGAACAGCTATGGAGAAGTCGCCTAGTTGGTCGAGGGCGCATGATTGGAAATCATGTAGGCCCCTAAAGGGTCTCGAGGGTTCGAATCCCTCCTTCTCCGCCACAGAAGAACTCTTAGAGCCGCAAGGCTTTAAGGGTTCTTTTCTTTTGCTTTTTATCGCTGTTTACCCTTTAGTTTGCCCTTTACAGAATTTAAAACGGATTTTTACCCATAGAGAGAGCCGGGGGAGGGGGCGGCAAAGCACTCCCCCTGGCTCGCTATTTCGCTAAATGTATCGATACCCCATCTTCTCAAATTCCATCAGCAGCTCCACCGCGCGCAGCCGCTCACTGGGGGTTGTATCGGGATGGTCCCGGACCTGTCGGAGGGCGTTGATCTGCGCCATGGTTTCACTCTTCCGCTTCATAGCCTGTGCGATCCTGGCCTCTGCATTCTTCTTACGGGTTTCTTTGGCCTGCTTGTGATTTTTATCCATGCTGCACCTCCTGCTTATCAATCCACGGGTGGGGGCGGATGCCTAATCTGTATTGAACACATCGTTTCGCCCAATCCAGAATCGTCAAGACTGCGGCGCTATATTGCTGGGGCGTTAGCTCCGGTTTCAATGCCTGTTGCCAAAGCTGTACACGCTCCACCCATTCCCCCGGAGCAGGGCCGAATGTTAGCCGCTGCTGCAAATCAGCGTCAAATGAATTGAAAACGTCCTTTACAGCTTCCCTTGTTCCATCCGGTACTCTGGGGAATGGCAAGGTACTTTCCGCCGTCCAGCTCCAATACCCCAATTTTACGGACGGAATTACTCTGATTGGGGTAATTCTAAGGCCGGAAACACCCTGTTTTCTGGCGGTATGGGCCGCTTTCATTGCATTTACGCCCACAATAAAATCTCCAATAACGGTTCGGGGCGCTCTGATCTTTACTTCTTCCATAATTCCTCCTTGCAAAATGAGAGGGAGCCGGTTATACTTAGGTCACCGGCCCCCTTGTGGTGGTTGGTGCTTACAGGTCCTTCTCCGTTTTGCCTCCAAGCGCACGGGGAAGGGCTTTTCTTTGTTCGATCCAGTCAGCCAAGGCAAACAGCTTGTCCGTAAGGTACACCGCCCCGGCGGTGGTTACCACAGCCCCGATCATGCCACAGAGAAGCGGCGGACGGTGGTTTCTTTTGTGAATGCTGCAGCAACGTCCGGAAGGGCCTTTTTAAGCGCCGCAGTATCCAGCCTGGACGTAGTGACGGGCTTCCAGGTGATCTTGTACTCTCCGGCGGTCACGGCTTCCTGTGTCCCCATAGCGGCCTTGATAGCGTCCTTGATGGTCTCCGCCTCCGCCTGGGCCTCGTCAATCAGGGCTTGCAGCTGCCGCAGCTCCCGGCACTTCATTTCTAATTCGTTGATACTCATTGTTTTCCTCCTTTGCAAAATAAAAGCGGCACCGGAATACCGGCACCGCCTGTTGATGTATGTAATTATTGGGCCTTCTTCAATGCCTCAATCTCTCTGGTGTTGGCTCTTACGATGGCCTCCAGAAATTCAACCTTTTCTTTCAGCTCTTCCACCTCAGACCGTGGAGCCAGCTTTGCAAGCAGAGTGCTCTGGCCCTCAGCTAACAGGTTGATTTGTGGCTTGATTTCGTTCTCGATTGTGAGATTTGTCTTTGCGGCCTCTTCCGTTAAGCTGGTTACTGCTGTTTCCAAAGCTCCCAGCTTCTCCAAGATCAAGTCGAGCTTGTCCATCGCTATCACCTCGTTCTCCCATTATAGCGGTGCCGATATTCCGTTGTCAAGGTGCTGGCAAGAGCTTCGAGATTGAAGAGAGGCCATCGGGACCGTGAACCCGTCCGCCTGTCGCATCTCTTGTCCCTTGCTATGATCTTATTATAAACGAAAGCGTTTATAATGTCAATGCCTTTGTTTAAATATTTTTATTTCTATTTCTAATATTTATATTGACATATTAAATGCAATCATTTATAATCCGGTATATAAGGAGGTGGAGAGATGGCAACATCTGAACAATTGAAAATTCTGTGCGTGAAACTCAATATTAGCGTGTCGGAATTGGCGCGGAGGTGCGGAACAAGTCCGCAAGCATTCTCGCAGAAGATGAAACGCGAGGGGTTTACTCCGGCAGAGCTAAAAGAAGTAGCCGATGCCGTTGGCTGCAAGTATGAAAGTTCTTTTATTCTGCCGAACGGGGAACGCGTTACAGAATAGTCCACAAGCCCGTCTTTCTGGCGGGCTTTTCCTTTGTGGTGGTAGTGTGGTTCCTTCCCCGATGCCCAAACATCGTCTGTGGGCATTCCTACGGGCAAAAGAAAGGCCAGGGAATAACCCTGGCTTTCTGCTTCAAATGGCCTGTGAGCGGTTTTACTGATTGGGGGTATCCTCTTTCCCTATCCCTTATAGGTAAAGCCGCTCCTGTGGCTTTCTAGTGGCCTTTACGGGCATGATAAGAGTGGACGCAACTGCTTCATGTGCAGATTTGCTGTCTCTATGGGTTCTCCGAACCCGGGGGGGTGCGTTGGGGGCTGTACATGGTCCCTCCCTGGGTGCGGGCGCGGGGCCTGGGATGGCGCGGGAGAGTTCTGGAGCCAGTAGTATCCCATCAGTATCAAGGGGGGAGGGGTAGCGGAAAAACGGGCGGCCTCGCTGGGAACGGCATAGGTTATATTTCCTACATCCCCCCGTAGCGGAAAAAGGGTGGGGCTATCTTTCTAAAATTGCTCCTGAAAATAGTACGAAGCTATAAAAAGGGCGGCGCACAGAGATTAAAACTGTTCCCCCCTGAGAGAGGGGGTAGGGGGAGTATAAGATTCCTTCTCATTCTCATTCTCTTTCTCCTTCTCTTTCTCTTTCTCCCTTTCGGTTTCCCCTCGCTTATGGTTTGCTTCCGGTTTGCTTTCTGTTTGATTTACATTTGATTCTCGTTTGTTCATTCGGTTTTTCGCTTTGTTCCTTCCGCTGTTCGGTGTAGGGCAGACGTGGCAGCGGCGCTGGGGTACAGCAACCCCCGCAAAGCTCTGGATGACCATGTAGACTCGGAAGATAAGCGTCAAGGGGATGGGGTAACGATTCGTGACCCCATCGGCAGAGAGCAACATCCGACTGTCATCAACGAATCCGGCCTGTACTCTTTGGCGCTGTCCTGCGCAACGGGTGTTGCAAAATCTCTCGGATATGCAAAACTGCAGAAAGAGGTTAGAGACCACTGCAAGGGGGCGGTGATTCGCCGACTTCCTTTCCGGGGCAGTTCTTGGCAACGTCATTGACCCATGCCCCGTACTGCTTCGTTTTCAGGTGGTTGCGGTTGGCGAGCATCCCGACCTTGTTTGCGGAGATGCCCAGTTTTTCGCCGATCTCCTGTGCTGAGTAGGTCTTTTCCCCGATATAGGGCAGGGGGAGCAGGTATTCCCCGGTCAGCTCCTTGGTAGCGTGGGCCTGGAGAACCTGTCTGTAAGTACCGTCATACTCCTTCGCCAGACGCTCCAGAAGCTGGGCCTTGCGGACGCGGATGCTCTCCATCTGGTAGTCGGTCATGGGCTTAGCTGTATAGTGGCCCGTCTTGCGGATACTAGGCAGCACCTCCGAAGTCACCCAGCGGCGGAACTTCTTGGCTCCCGGCAGCTTACTGGACAGAACCAGGGAATATAGGCCGGATTCGTTGATGATAGGCACACTCTGCTTTCCTCCGGGGGTGACCATTTCAGTCACCCCTTTATCTTCTTCATCCACATGGTCACGGATGGCCCTCTGTGGGTTCTGGTACCCCAACGCCGCTGCCACGTCCTTTCCCACCAGCCACGGTTCCCCATTGATCTCCACAGTACGGACCTTTCCGAATTCGGGGTTGTTGAAAACTTTCAGTTCGTTCATTGTGATACCTCCATAGATTCTTGAACTCTTTCACGCAGAAGTGGTCGACAGCCGGGATGCAGCTGAGATGACAAACGTTCGCCACGCTGATTTGATCGAAAAAATCACCGGGTACATGAAGCATTTAGCCAACGGAAATTTCCGTTCGCTGGACTTCTTCATCCCGAACACTTACAAGGACGCCCAGGACAAGCCCCGCCCCTGCTATCTACTGACTAAGAAGGGCTGCGACATGGTGGCGAACAAGATGACCGGAGAAAAGGGCGTCCTGTTCACCGCCGCAAATAGTCGAGGTAGTGACGTTTTACCATTTCGCAGCAAGGGAGTCGGCGTTTTACCGCACCCTTTTTTGTAGGGGTGTAACGTTTTGTTATCCCCCCCTACAATAAAAAGCCCCTCCCGCGGGAGGGGCTTCTCTTTAGTTCCACGGCAGCCGCCGTACTTCTCGCTTGGCGCTGTCACTGTCATACTCCCGGAGGAACAGCCAGTCCTTTTCCTTCGGCGTGAGGTCCATTTCGTTGATGGCGTCGATGACCTTCGGCTTTCTCGTGCCGTTGATGGACTCACCATTCTTGTCCTTGTCAGACTCGATGTTGTTCAGGGTGTTCTTCGCCACATAGAACTCCGTTGCGGAGATACCGGCGGCCTCCGCCTCTGCGTAGGACTCCATCTCACTGTCGTATTGATAGGCGCTCCATGCGTTCTTCTTGGCTTGAGCGTTTGCCACCTCGTACATTTTACCGATGAACTTGGCCTTGTCCCCACTGCTCATACTGCGGTAGGCGCTGCTCCGCATAGCGTCCTGCGCATACCTGTACCGGGTCTGTCCAAGGTCCTTTGCGTATCTGGTGTACTCTTCCGCCGTGAGGTTCTTTTCCCTGCCGCCGGATGTAATGGTCTTATCCGCTCTGGATGGGAACACGCTCTCGCCAGTGGCGTCATAGACCCGTTGAAGCTCCTGCTCCACATCGTCCACGTCGATTTGAGAGATGTAAGAGGGATTGAGTGTGTTGTTAACCAGCCTTTCAAAAAAGTCTCCGGTTTCCTCTGTGCGGCCCCATGCGTCGATATAGGGGATTTGCTGATAGTCCCAGCCGGGAATTCTGGAAGATGCGCTTCCAAGCTCATACTGAAAATCTGTTGGAAGCTGCTGTCCCTCCTGTGTATAGGTAGACATTCGTTCCGGTTCAAAAGTGCGCTCCAACTGTCCGGCCAGCGTGGAAGTAAGTCCCTGCGTGAGATAGTCCGTCAATGTATTCAAAACCAAATCCACAAGAGGGTCCTCCGCATAAGAAACGTTTGACAGCTGATCGTTGATGCCCTGCAGCATAGACATATCCAGCATGACATCTGACATGGAAGAAACTGCTGAAAGTGCGTCTGAAAAAGAAATTCCGCCATCCTCCGCAGCTTTCATAAACTCCGCCCCCATGAACAGAGGCATAGCCGCAGGACTCATCCAGTCCAGCGTGAAGTTTATTCCCTCAGGAAGCCCAACCTGTTCAGCAATGCCTTTTGGGAGAATCAGGGCATAGTCCTGTTTCCCGGTCAGTTCATCAAACGCAGCCTGTCTTTCGTCATCATCGGGGCCAGCGGTCAGCATACCGCGAGAGAACAAAGCCATTCCCAAAGCAAATATCCCTGTTCCGGTTAAGGTCTTGGATAAGCTGTCAATAATGTCCGCCCCGGTCACATTCTCGTTTCCCTTTGCCTTCTGTGCTGCCTGTACTGCTGTTGTGATGATACCCGCCGGACTGTATTCATAGGCCCTTACAGCCACATTGGCGGGGGTGCGCTTAAATGGCAGGAGTCCTTGCACAGCCAGATTTGCAGCCTTCTTCGGCGCTGTATTCGCATTCTTGAAGCCAATAGAAGAGACCATATCGGAAAAGGCATTATCATCCCGGAATGTCGCTTCCTGGGCTTCCTGAATGGCGTGTGTCCGTGCGCGCTCCAGAAGATCAGGGTCCACACTCCCGGAACGGAACTGCTCCGCTGTTACGCCATTTGCTTTCAAGAACCTTGACAGCGCATCAGCGTATGCCCTTCTGGAAAAGAACACGTCTCCGCGCTCCATTGCCTCGTTTGTCAGTCTGCGGTAGCCCTCCAGCGGTTTCCACAAGATATCTGTAAATTGGCGAACAGATCGTGCAATGGCCGGGCTGTTCTCTTTTGTTCCCCATGTCCCGCTGTTTTTGAAAATCGCTCGTCTGTCCTGAATCGCAGAAGGGGCCGCGGACATATAATCACTGTACCGGCGCTGTCCCATGGCCTCGGCTTGGATGTTCTCAAAATCCCGCTTTGCCTCTTGGTAAAGATTTTTGTCCCGCAAGAAGGTCGTTGTCCGCTGGATTTTTCCGCCAGTCGCTTTGCTGACGGCGGCTTCCATCATGGCCTGCACTTTTCCCCTTGCGAAGCGGACTCCCATCATCACGGTATTTCCGCCCACATTTCGGACTTGCGTTTTCAAGTTTCCCAGCATATTCAGATAGCGAAGTGCGTTGAACTTATCAACCAGAGTTGATGGAACTTGATCCGCGATATTCTGATAGATATCATCCAGCGCCGCATCACGTTCGCTGTCCGTCCGCGCCTCCGTGTATTTCTGGATAAGCGCGTCATTCACAGTGATCTGCTGTTTGGGGGAACCGAACTTCTCGTTCATGCGCTTTACAAGGCCCTCGATTGTCTGTACCTTTGTTGCGGCATCAGTTCCCCGCAAAATGGCCGCGGCCTGCCCCAGCCGGCCCGCCTCCGTCAGCTCAACGGAAATATCGCTCAAAATCTTTCTGGCGCCGTATACATCCCCGTTTCTGGCAAGCTGATTTGCAACCATGCGGGACAGCGGAACCATCTCTGGAGGCAGCTTCCGCCCCGCCTGTGCCTGTCCGATGGCCTGTTCCAAGGTGGACCGGGCGCCTTCAAACCCGGCATCGAAAATCGCCTGCGCTTTCGCAAGCGTTTTCTGGTTCCCCAGCCGGAAGTACATCTCAGGGTCCTCCCGAAAGCTCTCCCTTAGCTCTGGAGCCATATTTTGATCGGTAGAAACATTGCGGGCAAAGCCGCGTTCCGTATCACCTGTAAATCCAGCGGCCGCAGCGCCGCCGGAGTTCACGGTATCTACCGGATTGACTTCCGGCGAAGTTTCTTGTATGGTTAGTTTGGGAACGCCCCGGGAGACCCGCCCGTCTGTCACGGTGTCGACAGTACCCGGTGTTGTTCCTGTACCATCCCCCGTGTCTACTGACGTAGATGCGGGGGTATTCTGCGCTGTAACGCTCTGTGTCGGGATTGGCTGCTGGGTAATGGAAACGGGCGCAGGTTCCGTTTGCGCCGTTCCTGCGGCATCTGTGGCCCGACGATTGGCGATTCTGCTGCTGATGCTGTTTGCGGCGCTCCTTCCCACGTTCGGAGCAGCGCCGACACCGCCAAGTGCAGCCCCAATAGCGGCGTCATACAATGCCCCACTCAGGTCAAACTGCGCATCTGGGTCATAGGTCGCCCGTTGCAGGACAGGCTGGAATACATCCTCCACAACTTCTTCGCCGCCCTCACTCAGCATGGAGGCCGCAAGCTGTCCAACTGGCGTCTGCGCGAGCCGGTTCATGGTCTGGATTGCGGTGTTTTCGCCGAACCTGTTTACAAGAGCACTTGCCAGCTTCTCCGCTTTACCTTCTCCAAATACCGCTTTAAAGGGGGCCGCCACGTTGGCGATCTTCTCCGTTGCTGCAGACAAAGCGCCGCTTCCTAGCCCGTACACTGCCTGCTCCATGACATCTGCCCCGTTCTGTCGGGCCGTCTGAGCCGCGCCACCAGCGGACCGCAGCGCCATTGGGACAAGCGCACTTCCTCCAGTGAGGGCCGCCAGAAGAGCGTCCCCCGCCAGCTGCGTCCCAGCCACGCCCACGTCCACCGCGAACTGACCGACACTTCCAAGCCCCTCCTTTGCCTCCGCGATATTCCGCTGAGAGAGTGCCCCGATTTCGTCTGCCGCGTTATATAAAGTCTCCTGTGCCCCTGACAATGTGGGATGCCGCTCTTCAAACGTTCCTTCTGGGCGCTCCTGCGCCTCTTGCTGGTACTTTTCCAGACGCTTCAAGAGCGTCTGCCGCATAGCGGGCGTGACAGGCTTTCCATCTGACAGGCGGCCAGTGTTCAGGCTGTTTTGAATGCTTCTAATGGCCCGTTCGGCATAATCGGCAGTATAGTTTTCAGCGGTATCAACTCCTTCGTTTAGGAGATTGGAACCAAGCCCCAGCAAGTTCAGAAATTGAGCGGTTGTTCCCTGTGCAGCTCCTTTGAGCATACTCCCACCACGAGACGCCTCTGGAGTGGATATCACCTGCCCGGTAGTGCTGTCCACCACTTCGCTGATGTGCCCGGTGTCTCGCATCAGGATATTTAGAAGCGTATCCGGCTTCGTCTTTTCTTCGGCAACTTTCCGCTGAGATTTTGCCGAGCTGCTGATCTTGCCGGTAATGGTATTCTTTCCGGCCTTTTTTCTTCCGGCGGTTTCGCCCGCCACTTGACTGGACACCGTCGGCAGGGAGGGGGATGCGCCCCCTCCCGCGCCCCGCATCCGAAATTTCGGTGCCGTGGAAGTTTTTTTCTGTGTTGCTTCTCTCTCACTTGCGGTCGTTGTACCCCGCATTCTGAATTTTGGTGCTGACATTCTTTACCTCCTATTCCACACTACCATAATTCCGCAGCAGCTTCTGGATCCGGTTCTGTTCACTTGCATTCAGCGAATCCCACACATCATCCGTCAACAGGCGGTCAACTAGGCTTTGTGCATTGTCCGGCGTTTCCTCAGATAAAATGATGCTTAAACGGTTATACAGCTGGTTGAAAGAGCTTCCGGAAGTCCCAATTACACCGCGGTTTGGCTCGTACCCGTAAATAGCCTCCAGCATCTCGTCAGTGTAGCCGTTCTCCCGCAGGACAGACAGGACATCGTCAGAAAAGACACCTGCATTTGCCGCCTGCTTTGCCGTAGTCAGCGTCATTTTGGACTTCCCGCCTCCAGAGCTGCCGGACCGCCCGCCGCCCCCACTACCGCTCTTTTCCGCAGTCAGCGACGCCATCCTTATATTCAATGCCTCTGTTGTGGAAATCCCAGCCTCATTCAGAGTGTTGGTGTCCGGCATCACGCCCGCCGCCAGCATCGTCATCGCCAGATTATAGGCATATTCCCGGTTCTGTGCCGAAAGGCTGTCCTGATACTCCTGCTGGGAAGCGTCAAACTGCTGCTGCCACTGGCTGTTTCCAGCGTTGAACTGCGCTTCCCAGTTGGCCTGCTCCTGGGCAAGCTGTGCCGTCTGCATGGCGGCGTTGTCCTGCCGCACATACTCATTGTACAGGGCCTGGGCCATCTGGTAATTCCCTTCCGCCTGCGCCTGCACTGCCGCGTTGCGGTATTCAATCGCCAGCTGCTGCTGTTGCAGGGCGTTTTCCGCAATGGCATCGGACTCCTTTGTGGAGATGTCCGTGAGGTTGCTTTGCAGCACAGCGGAGTTTGCAAGAGCCGCCTGCCCGCTGGTTCCGGTGTTCAAGCCTCGTGCGTTTGCGTACTCGTTAAAGGCCATCCGGGCAATATCATTCTGAGACGCCGCTTCATTCCGGGCACCCTGGTAAATGCCGGGAATTTTCTCCGCGTCCGCCTGCAGACCTGCCAAATTCTGTTCGTATGCCGATTTCAGGGCCGCCAGCTGTGCGTCCGTGTAGGCTTTGTACATGTCATTCAGGTATCCGGAAAGGTCCGTGGGCTGGAGAGAGTCATAATAGGAAGAGTCTCCGCCTCCAGAATATCCGCCCCCACCATACCCTTCCTGTTCCCGTTCCTGCCTGTTTTTGACATTGATGGCCTTTTTCGCATACCCATTATCATCGTAGGTATATTCATAGTCTCCCTTCGTGACCGTCTGCCCAGCCAGTCCCTCGTTTCTGGACATATCCGGTCTGGTTTTCCCGCGGATAGACTCCTCTGCAGCTGCCATATCAATTTCACCTCAATTTCAAAAAAAATAAGCGCCAAAGCCGGGATCATTCCCAGCTCTGGCGTCTTGCGCTCTAGCTTGTTATCAAAGTTTTTCCTGAACGGCCTCCATCAGCCAGTCCGTGACCGTCTCACCCCAGTTTGCAGACTGCTGTTCGATCTGCTCATAGGTTCCGCGGTCAATCTCAATCGTGACCTGTACGCTCTCACTTTTCTTCCTTGGCATTCTCACCCCTCCATTCTTTCTGCAATGCGCCGAAACATCGCTGCAGCCTCCGGGTTATTCTTGACTGCCGACAAGTCCAGCACAACCGTTTTCCCACGCTTCACCTCGCCCATCGCGTTTGTCCAAGACGGTTTCGCAACGCTTAGCTTCATCGCTCTCGGATAGTATTCAAGAACGTTTTTCCCGGTATCAATGATCTTTCCCGGTTCCTCCTGCCAGTATTTAGGTGTTTCCATAAGTAGAGGTCTCCTTTCGCAAAATTCAGATTGGTTAACAGTAAAAAAACGCGCGCGTCCAAGTCTTGATCAACGTTATCATGGGTTGGTATTGCTAAAGAACACGGCTGTGCTGCCCACGTCCTCAATAATTTCAAGATTGGTAAGCCCCATTGCGCGGATTTCGCGGTCTCCGTCCTCTGACTCCACCAGGGCGAGGCACACAACATGATTCGCATCCTCTCCGCCATAGCTGTACATTAGATTTGCAGGGGCAGGGATAATCTGAATGATCTTTTCTTCCATGAATAAAATCTCCTTTACGTTTTGCCTTTCAGGCTTTTCACGACAGCTTCCAGGATGGTAAGCGCATCCGGGGTATTTGCGAGCGCCGCTAAATCCAGGATTACAGTTTTTCCGCGCTTTTCGCTGCCATCCCGATCTTTCCAGTTTGGCTTAGAAATGCTCAGTTTCCTTGATGCCGGAAAATATTCTATGATATTCCGGCCGGTGTCGGCGGTCATCGGCACCTCGGCTTCCCAAAAATCCTTGTCCATATCGCGTCCTTTCTCCAGATTTGGAATTGTGTTATATGTAAAAAAGTCCGCAGTCCGATCTGCAGCAGAGTAAAGGCGCAGCCAGTCGGTCAGCTGCATTGTGACGAGCCACGGGCTTTTATTTTTTCGGTGGAACAGGGTTGGAGCGCCATCCCGGAAGCGGTGAGCGTCCCGGTCTGCCTGTTCCATGGCCCGTGCAATGTTCAACTGCTCCACGCGCTTGCACTCGATATGGACGCCGGGAAGCCCGGACGCATCCGGTACAGCGCCATAGGTCCTGTTCCCGCCCCAACTAACGGAGTAACCGGCACGGCGAAGATGCTCCACAAGCTCCCGTTCACCATCGGCCCCCTTCTTCTGCGATTTTGCGCCCACATTTGCCTCCTTCCTCTTTACGGGTTACGCCGGGTTACGATACAGAAAACCTGTAAAGCGTTGTGCCGCAAGGAATTCCGAAAATGTGGTCAGCTGTGGTCAGCCATTTCATAGTCCTTTCTACGCGAGAGAAAAATATTTACCCCTTGGAAAACCCTGACCACAGCTGACCACACCGCATTCGGAACCCCAATATATACCAAAACCTGTTTGCATCCCGGCCAGCTCCCGCCGGTCTCTTGCGCATGATTTCAGCATGGGCCTCCATCGCCTGTTTCCAGGTTGGCATACCCTCCGCACGGTGCCCGTTGCGCTCGCACCAGTCTTGATAGGCTCTGTATGCTTCCTCGGTTCTGATCTCTCCGTTTGGGTCTTTTTCCATCATCTCGTCAACGAAGCGGGCAATCTTATCGCTGTCCCGCCGATACTGGGCCGTAGCTTCCCGGACAGTGCGCGGTGCATCAAGCCCGGTCTCCTGCAACAACCGCAGCCCATCCAGGCACCAGTTGAGGATGCCGCTCAAGTTCTCCGTCTGCCGCAACCGCCGTTTCAGGGTCTTGTCCTGCTCTTCCTCGGAGAAGTGCCGGTTGAACGGGACCACTTTCACCCGCCCGGAATCAAACACTGTGGGGTCTGTCACCTTTGGCAAGTGGTTGGTGTTGATGAACAACTTGAATTGCGGGACAAACTCGAAGGAGTTTTCGTTGAGGAAACGAGCGTTGATGGTGTCCCGGCCCGTGAGAGTCTTTACCAAGCTGGCGGATAGGACCATCTGCTTTCCGGGTTCCGAGATATTGACCACACGTGCCCCCGCAAGCCTCGCTATGTCCTCCGTAGGGGCGTTGCTGTTAGTCTTGTCCTTCTGCGCAATGGTCTCGGGCCTCGCTGCCCGCCCATAGCCGCCCACTAGGGCCATGTATGTCTCCATCAGGGTCCCCTTGCCGTTCCGGGTTGTGGCCCCATAGAGTGTAAAGAAACACTCTTCCGATGTGTCCCCAGTCAGGCCGTACCCCATTGCCTTTTGCAGATAAATGGCGGTGTCCTTGTCCCCCTGCGTCACATCGTCGATGAACCGCTCCCACAGCTCGCTCGTGGCCTCCGGGTCATACTTTACGCCGGAGATCGTTGCCAGCAAGTCCCCAGGGGAGTGTGCCCGAAATTCCCGAGTGCGTAGGTCCAATGTCCCATTTTTGCAGTTGAACAGATAAGGGTCCTGGTCAAACTCAGTCATGCTCACGGGATGAACGCTGGCCGCGTCTTTTAGGATGGTTTCCCGATTGTTGCGTCGCTGCCACTTTCCCACGTGGGCCTGATATGCGATCCGCTGTTTTTCGTCCTGAATGGACAGCGCATAGACCGCCAGAGCATCCGCAAGGTCCTTGCATAGTTCCATGGCTTTCAGGTTGCCGCTGTCTGGCTCCCATACCCTTCCGTTGTAGATGTACCACCGCTTGCGTTCTGGCACATACCGAGCCTTGTTTTCATACCAATCAGCAAAGAGGTTTCCATTCCCAATATCGGTCCAGGCGTAGCGGTCATTTGCTTCGGGGCATAGGGCCGCTAGATTTGTTGCACCAGGTGCGGTTGAGTTCTCTGCGCTCCTGGTGCTGGGACGCACTGAAACTGGCTTTGGGCTAGATTCAAAAACCCCCTCCTTTAAGAGCCGTTCAAAATTCGTGCGGTCCATGCATCCACCTCTTCCCGTTCCTGGAATATCTTCGCCTGATCTTCTGGCGTCCCAGCCTCTAGCAGGTCCGAAAAATAACCCGCCCTTGCTGAAAACCGAACCGCGAGGGCCTCACGATCTGACAGCGGAGCCGGAAGCCGTTTCAGCGATGTGTGGGCTATGTAGCAGACCTCGTTCAGCCGGTCGATGGTCTTTCCTCTCCAGGTCTCAAAACGCTCATGCAGGCCAGCAATGGCCCGCCTTTCCGTCTCCTGCCGCTCCATCTCACGGGCATCTATATGCTCCCTAGACAACCCCAAGTGAAAATCGGCGTCCAGCTTCTGCCCCGCCTGTACGCTGTCCAGGTCAAAAAGCCTGGAAACGTAGTCCAGCGCGTCCCCACTTGCGCCACAGGACCAGCAGCGGAAACGCCCATTCTTGAAACTGATTGAAGGGTGCGTGTCCCCATGAAAGGGACAGATCGCCCAGCCTCGATGGTCAAACTTCGCCCCATAAAAACGTACAGCATCCTGAGCCGGGACCCATGCCCGAATTTCTCGAAAGTCAATCATGCCGCTCCGCCTCTCTCGCCAGCCATGCCCGAAGAGCCTCCACGGGGACAAGGACGCGACGGCCAACTTTAATGCGGGGGAAGTCCGCACGGTTAGACAATTCGTAAAATGTGGGCAGGGAAATGCCCAGGGCATTAGCAGCCTCCTGGGAATTAAGGCACAGCTTATCCATTCGCATCCTCCACAAACTCAAACATCTCATCAAATTCCACCTTCAACACCTGGCACAGTTTCCTCGCTGTCGCCGCCCTTACAGGTCTCCCACGCGCAAGCCGCGTGACGCTCTCCTTTGCTAACCCTGCCTCTTTAGCCAAACTGAACATGGAATAACCGCGCCTTGCGACCCGCTGCCGGAAACCGGGCTTTGCAATGATTAGCAATGCCGTTCACCTCCAATCATTCTCTTTGACTTCAGTTTATCAAAATCGATTTATATTATCCTCAATTTCAAATTGACTTTTCGGATTATTTGCGGTAAAATTGTTGCATAACTACATTTAGGATTGAGGTGGTCGTGTGGGAAATACCTGTGACAAGGAGAAGATTGGGGAGCGCATTGCACATGAGCGGGGGGTGTGGGGAATGACCCAACCGCAACTAGCGGATGCACTGTGCGAAGTTCTGCACGTTGACGATTTTTCAATACAGAAAATTTCCAGCTATGAGCAAGGAAAAAGTTTCCCACATGTACAGGTTGTTTGCGCGCTAGCGGATATTTTTCATTGTTCCGTGGATTATTTGCTGGGCCGCAGCAATACACCAAACCCGGAGGCGGCGGAGGTGGTTGCATACACTGGACTAACAGCGGAAGCGGCGGGGGTGCTGCACAGGCTGCATAAAGCTGATACCGTTACGGGTTCCAGACAGTGCGAGCTTGTAAGCCGATTCATTATGGCGGCAGCCCCAATCTACACTGATATGTACTTGCTAGCAAAGCTGGGGCAGGAGATGCAAGCCGAGTACAAGCCGAAAAAGGTATTCCCGGACGGAAGCATCGATACCGAATTGAAGATGCAAGCGAACACTCGGAGACAGGCCAACAAGTACTTTGGGCCAAGTGAAATTATTTCCGGGGAAGAACTGCTTTTGCACAGGGTGCGCCGCATCGGTGACAGGTTACAGCAAATTGTATTCCGTGTATGTGGTCTGTCTCCAGCGATAGCACATTGCGAGAAAGTTGACGCAGAGCGGCGAAAGGAGGAGTACAGTCTCAGCAAAAAATGGGAAGAAGAAAGAAAAAAGGAGGCGAAAACCGATGGCAAAGAAGGCAAGTAGCCGCAACGCTCAGGGCGCTGGGACCATCCGCAAAAAGACGGTGACCCGTAATGGGAAGCCGTACACCTATTGGGAAGCGCGCTACACCGAGGGCCGAGACCCGGGCACTGGAAAGCAGGTGCAGCGGTCCATTTATGGCCGGACACAAAAGGAAGTGCGGGAGAAGCTGCAGGCGGTAGCTGTTACGCTGAACACGGGCACCTATACAGAGCCGGATAAAATGACCGTTGGTGAATGGCTGGATATGTGGCTAAAAGAATATGTTACCGGTGCTGTGAAGCCGTTTACACTGGCATCCTATACGGCGCAGTGTGAAAACCACATCAAACCCGGTCTTGGTGCGATTAAGCTAACTGCGCTAAACTCGGTGCAAATCCAGAAGTTTTATAACGGCTTGAAAACCACGCAGAGCAAGGGGAAGGGAAAGAACAACATGCTATCGCCCAAAACGATCAAAAACGTTCACGGTGTTTTGCATAAAGCATTGGATAAGGCGGCGGAGCTTCGCTACATCGCTTTCAATCCGTCTGACCCATGCACACTTCCCCGGATCAAAAAGAAAGAAGTCAAGCCCCTTGAACAGTCTGAAATTGCCGCATTTCTCAAAGCCGTTCAAGGGAGTCGCTATGAAAATCTGTTCACGGTCGTTCTCTTTACAGGTCTGCGGGAAGGGGAAGCCCTCGGCCTTTCCTGGGATAAAGTGGATTTCACAAATGGCACGATCCTCGTCAACACCCAGCTACAACAGGCAAAGAAGCGCGGCGGGAACTACTATCTGGCCGAAACGAAAAGCAGCAAGGGCCGCTTGATTACTCCGGCCCCCTCTGTTATGGCAGCGTTGAGGGCGGAAAAGGTGGTGCAAGCAGAACGGCGTTTGATGGCTGGCAGGGCATGGAACAACAAGTACAATCTCGTGTTTACAAATGAAATTGGAGAGAATTTGGCAATCAATACCGTCTACAAGAACTTCAAGAAGATAGCAGCGGAAATTGGACGTCCAGACGCCAGAGTTCACGATTTGCGGCACACCTTCGCTGTTATGTCCCTTCAAGAGGGGGACGATGTAAAAACGGTGCAGAGTAATTTGGGACACGCTACAGCATCCTTTACCCTGGATGTTTACGGACACGTTTCGGAGAAGATGAAAAAGGAGAGCGCGGCCCGCATGGAAGCGTTCATTGAGAGCGTGAAAAAGGCATGAAAAACGGCTCCAGAAGTTATTCTTCCGGAGCCTATTTTTTGCCCTTATTTTTACCCTTTACAGGTGCTGTTTACCCTTTAGTTTGCCCTTTAGACAATTTACCCCTATTTATATAGGGCGGCCTGAATCCCTTTGATTTCAACTGTTTTACAGAATGCGTTTTTCTGTATTTACTGTGATGCTCTGAATTAAAATTTATTCGAATCCCTCCTTCTCCGCCACAGAAAGCCTTGAAACCGTCAGGTTTCAAGGCTTTCCTTTTTTGCGTCCTGCAAGCGTTTTCGCCGCAGGAAAACCCCTTGGCGGAACGAAAGAGAGACATCTGCTTTTAGCAGATGTCTCTCTTTCATGGCAAGGGGTAACAATCCAAATCCTCTCAGGTCGGTCGAACTCTCTTGCATTCAAATTTGCAATTTTTCTTGAGAAGCATCTAACCGGCCTTCTGGCCGGCAGCGCCTTTGCGCCGTACAAGCGTTTTACCACAGGCAAAACCTTGGCGCAGGGCGAATTCACTTCGCCCGAGCATTTCAATCACTGAAGGGTGGAGCGACCAACGGGAGCGAAACCCAAAAGAAAATGCGACTTGTCGAAACAAGTCGCATTTTCTTTTGGAGCGGCTGATGGGAGTCGAACCCACCTATGCAGCTTGGGAAGCTGCCGTTCTACCGATGAACTACAGCCGCATCTGAGTTGTTATTATACCAGACCGCTTCATATTTTGCAACCCCCAAATCTTCTCCGGCATGAACGCCTTTTCGCGGACATAGATTCTACCATCGAAGCAAAGGGGGATCACCATGAAAAAACTCGTCGTGCTGCTGTGCGCCCTGCTGGCGCTGGGGAGCAGTGCCCAGGCGCTGGAAGTATCCGCGCCCTCGGCTCTGCTGATGGAAAAGGAGACGGGCACCGTCCTCTTCGCCAAGGACGAACATGCCAAGCTGGAGCCCGCCAGCGTCACCAAGGTCATGACGCTGCTGCTGACCATGGAGGCCATCGACGCCGGACAGCTCCACTATGACGACGTGGTCACCGCGTCGGCCCACGCCTGCTCCATGGGCGGCAGCCAGATCTGGCTGAAGGAGAATGAGCAGATGACGGTCAGCGATATGCTGAAGGCGGTGTGCGTTGTCTCTGCCAACGACTGCGCCGTGGCGCTGGCGGAGACGGTGGCCGGCAGCGAGGAGGCCTTTGTGGAGCGAATGAACCAGCGGGCCGCGGAGTTGGGCATGGCCGATACCCACTTCTGTAATGCCACCGGCCTGCCGGCGGAGGGGCATGTCACCTCCGCATACGACATCGCCCTTATGAGCCGGGAACTGATCCGAAACCACCCGGACATCCGCCAGTACACCACCATCTGGATGGATTCCCTGCGGGACGGGGCCTCCTCCCTGGTGAACACCAACCGCCTGATCCGCTTCTACCAGGGAGCCACCGGCCTGAAGACCGGCTCAACAGACAGTGCGCTGTACTGCCTCTCTGGTACGGCCGAGCGGGACGGCATGGAACTGATCGCCGTCATCATGAAGGCACCAACCTCCACCCAGCGGTTTGAGGATGCCACCAATCTGCTGAACTACGGCTTTTCCACCTACACGCTGGAGAATGTGGTGCCGGAGTCCGCCCTGCCGCCGGTGCCCGTGTCCCTGGGGACCCAGGCCACAGTGCAGCCGGTGCTGGGGGAGAACACGCACCTCCTGCTGGAAAAGGCCAAGGCGGGCAGCCTGCAGCAGCTGGTCACCCTGGCGGACTCTGTGGAGGCGCCGGTGGCGGCGGGCAGTCAACTGGGGACCCTCACCATCACCTCCGGGGAAGAGGTCGTGGCGGAGCTGCCCATCCTGGCAGGAGAGGAGATCCCACGGGTCACCTTCGGCCAGATGCTGGTCCAGATGCTGCGGACGGCCTTCCTCTGCGGCTGACGGCGGCGGGGGGCGCTGCACCCCCTGAAATCCCGGCGGATTGCGACCGCTTTCCCTTGTGTCCCGTTTCGGGGCATGGTATAATAAGGCAACAAACCCGCGCAGCTTTACGAAAGAGAGGCCGGTCATGATGCTGGATGTCAAATCGTTCCAATTACAGTCTTTTCTGCCCCTGCCCTATGAGGAGGTCCTGGCGCCGCGGCTGAAGCGGGCCCATGAGAAGCTCCAGAGCGGCAGCGGTGCCGGCGGAGAGTTCACCGGCTGGGTCCATCTGCCCCGGGACTATGACCGGGAGGAGTTCGCCCGCATCCAGGCGGCCGCGTCCCGGATCCGGGCCAACTCCCAGGCCCTGGTGGTCATCGGGATCGGCGGCTCGTACTTAGGCGCCCGGGGTGTCATCGACTGCCTGCGCTCTCCCAATTACAACCTGAAGCGCAAGGATACCCCCAACATCTACTTTGTGGGCAACGGCCTTTCTTCCGACGCCATGGGGGAGGTGCTGGACCTGGTGGCGGACGTGGATTTCTCCGTCAACGTGATTTCCAAGTCGGGCACCACTACTGAGCCCGCCGTGGCCTTCCGCTTCTTCCGGGAGGCCTTGGAGAAGAAGTACGGCCGGGAGGGCGCCCGGGAGCGGATCTACGCCACCACGGACAAGGCCCGTGGCGCCCTGAAATCCTTGGCGGATGCTGAGGGGTGGGAGACCTTCGTGGTCCCTGACGACGTGGGCGGCCGATACAGCGTGCTGACCGCCGTGGGCCTGCTGCCCATTGCCGTGGCCGGGGTGGATATCACCGCCCTGATGCAGGGAGCGGCGGAGATGATGGAGACCTGCACCGAGGCTTCCTTCCGGTGCCCTGCCTGGCGGTACGCCGCCATCCGGTACGAGCTGTACCGGGCGGGCCGGTCCATTGAGCTCTTGGCCTGCTATGACCCGGCGTTCCGGTTCATGGCGGAGTGGTGGAAGCAGCTCTTCGGTGAGAGCGAGGGCAAGGAGGGCAAGGGCCTCTTCCCCGCCAGCGTGGAGTTCACCGCGGACCTCCACTCCATGGGCCAGTACATCCAGGAGGGCAAGCGCCTGATGTTTGAGACCGTGGTGCGCCTGGGTCCCTCCGACCGACAGCTGACAGTCCCGGCGGACGAGGCGGACGGCGACGGGCTGAACTTCCTGGCGGGCAAGTCCCTGGACTTCATCCGGGACCGGGCCATGGAGGGCACCCTGCTGGCCCACACGGAGGGCGGCGTGCCCAACCTGATCGTGGAGACCTCCGGCAGGACGCCGGCAGACCTGGGGCAGCTGATCTACTTTTTCGAGTACGCCTGCGGCCTCTCCGGCTATCTGCTGGACGTGAACCCTTTCGATCAGCCGGGGGTGGAGGCCTACAAGAAGAATATGTTCGCCCTGCTTGGCAAGCCGGGCTATGAGGACCGGCGGGCGCAGCTGGAGAGCAAGCTGGAGGGGTGACCAGCCTCGGATTGGGCGGCACCCGTCCTGCCGCCCACTGTCAATCTCCATTATGAACAAAGTTTGAATCTTCATTTCTCCATTGTTTTTCACGCGATCTTGTGGTATGCTTAACATACCGAATTTCCCCCAGCGACTTTAATTGACAGGAGTGATTACTATGGTCAGACTGATTATGGGCGTGAAGGGCTCCGGCAAGACCAAGCAGCTCATTGAACTGATCAACAACGCGGCGAAGGACGAGCCCGGCAACGTGGTTTGCATCGAGGCTAACCGCACCATGACATACGATATCCACTACCACATCCGCCTGATCGACGCCCAGGAGTACAATCTGGACAGCTACGAGCTCTTCCGGGGCTTCATCAGCGGCCTGTATGCGGGCAACTATGATATCTCCCATGTGTTCATCGACAACCTGTGCAAGACCATCGGCCGGGAAGTGGACAAGGACACCGAGAATTTCCTGAACTGGCTGGACGCCTTTGGCGAGAAGAACAACATCAAGTTCACCGTCACCATCAGCGCCGACCTCTCCCTGGCTACCGACGGGATGCAGAAGTTCCTGTAAGGCTGCTGCGCTTTCCCATATACACAGACGCCGCCTCTGCCAACTGGCAGAGGCGGCGTTTTTCAGGTTTCAGATTTGCACCTGGGAGGATCCGGCGTCCAGCCCCTCCAGCAGATTGTAATTGTCATAGTCCGCCACAGAGGACAGGTCGCTGAGGCACAGCTGGTCCACGCCGAAGAAAGCAGCCATCCGGGCCCGCTCCAGGGCGGCCTCGCCGTTGAGATACCACACCGCGGTGTCCCCGCTGCCGGAGGTGAGATAGGCGCAGGCGTAGCGGTCGGAGTAGTAATCTTTCGTCTGGGAGGCGGACAGCAGCTGCTCGATCTCGGCGGCGGAGGCCTGGCCGGTGTGCCGCCCATCCGTCCAGGCGGAGCCCGTGGTGGTCAGCAGCAGGCTGAGACAGTCGGAATCCACCTGGTCCGCCAGTTCGGCCAGGGCGTAGTAGACCTCCTCCAGCGGCGCCAGGGGGGCGATGGGGAAGTCCTCGGACACGTCGCCATAGTCCGCCACCCGCACCACCAGCTTGTCGGCCGGCTCACTCAGGGCGGCATAGTCATAGCCGTTGTACGCGGCTCCCTGCCAGACGGGCGCCTCCACCATCAAATAGAGCAGCCGGTCCTCTCCCAGTTCGGCCCGCAGCGCCTCCGCCAGCGCGGTGAAATCCTTCTTCTGGGCGGAAGAGAGCTCCGCCAGGTCCAGAAACAGCCCCTCATAACCGCCGCTCTCCACCGCGGCCGCCAGCACCTCTGCGGTGTGGCTGGGGTCATCCTTCAGTGCCGAGGCGCTCCCGCCCACATGCAGCAGCGGCACGGCACCGGCGGCGGTGATGGTCTCCTGCAGGGCGGCTGCGGTCTCTGCATCGGGGGTGCCGGCGAGCCGGGACTCCCCGGCGTAGATCAGCCGGGCGCCGCCCACCGCCACGGCGCCATAGCCGGTCAGGTCTGTCAGACCCTCCGCGGAATAGGCGATGCCGGTTTTCTCCGGGGCCGCGGCGTGATAGCTGTCATACAGCCGGATCAGCATGACCGCCGCCTGCTCCCGGGTGGCAGTCTGCTCCGGGGAGAAGGTGGTGGCCGCAGTGCCGTTCACCAGCCCCAGCTCATGGGCCATGGCGATATAGCCCACGTTGGTGGTCACATCTCGGAAGGGCATGGGCAGGTCCTGGGCCAAACCGGCGATGGTGCCGTAGCCCATAGCCCGCACCAGCATGACCGCCAGCTCCTCCCGGGTGATGGGCTCCCGGGGGCGGAACGTATCCGTCTGCCGGGTGATGGCCCCGTTGGCATAGGCGGTCTCCACCGCGCTGTAATACCAGGCACTCTTGTCCTGGTTGTCCGTATAGGACCCGGCCTCCGGTGTTACCATCTCCCAGCCGAACAGGCGGCACAGGGCCACCACAAAGGCCCCCCGGGTCATGGGAGCCCCCAAGCCGAAGCGGGTGGGCGTCTGCCCCTGGAACAGGCCCAGGTCCACGGCCCGACGGATGGAGTCCGCCGCCCAGTGGCTCTCCGGCACGTCGGAAAAGCCGGTGGAGGCCGCTGCCGCGGGCGCCGGCAGCGCCGCTGTCACCAGCAGGGCGCAGAGCAGCGCGCAGGAACAGAACCATTGCAGTCGTCTTTTCATGTTGTCATTCTTCGCTCCTTTAGCGTCAGATTTCTTTCAGATTCTGGCAGAGATGCCCGGATTCGCCCTCTGTCGGTATGCCATTGTACCAGAATCTGCCGCCGCCGTCAAACGAACGGTGTCGGAACGCAGAAAAACCTTTACGTTTCACCCCTTGCCTGCTATAATAATTTAGTTATGATGGCTTTTTATTACCTTTGAAAGGGAGGGAACGTGCCATGAGATTCAAAAAATGGAACATCGGGACCCCGGCTGAGCGGGACGTTGCCCTCCTGCGGAGTGCCGGATACCCCTATCTCCTCTCCACGGTCCTGGCGGCCCGGGGTGTCACCACTGCCGAGGCGGCGGCCGAGGCGCTGGAGCGGGACAGGAGCCTCAGCATGTCCCCCATGCTGATGCGGGATATGGACAAAGCCGTCGCCCGCATCCAGCGGGCGATCAGCCAGGGGGAGACCATCGCCGTGTTCGGCGACTACGACGTGGACGGCATCACTTCCACGGTTCTGCTGATGGACTATCTCAAAAGCTGCGGCGTCCGCTGCCTGCGGCATATCCCCCGCCGGATCGAGGAGGGCTATGGCCTGTCCAAGGAGGCCATCCAAGGCCTGCGGGACCAGGGCGCCACGCTGATGATCACCGTGGACTGCGGCATCACCGGCAACGAGGAGGTGGACTTCGCTGCCTCCATCGGGCTGGATGTGGTCATCACCGACCATCATGAGTGCAAGGAGGAGCTGCCGCGGGCGCTGGCAGTGGTGGACCCCCACCGCAGCGACTGCCCCTATCCCTTCAAGCATCTGGCGGGAGTGGGTGTGGCGCTGAAGCTGGTGCTGGCCCTGGGGGGCGAGAGCCGGGAGGATGCCCTGTTCGCCCGATACTGCACCCTGGCGGCCATTGGCACCATTGCCGACGTGATGCGGATGGAGGGGGAGAACCGCACCATCGCCTTCTGCGGGCTGGAGGCCCTGCCCCACACGGACTTCGTGGGCGTCCACGCCCTGCTGAAGGAGGCGGGGCTTCTGGGCAAGCCCATCACCTCTGTCCAGATCGGCTTTGTGCTGGCCCCCAGGATCAACGCCGCTGGCCGCATGGGTGCGGCGGATCTGGCCGCGGACCTGCTGGAGACCGATGACCCCGCCCGGGCCGAGGAGCTGGCAAAGGCTCTGTGTGACCTAAACCGGGAGCGGCAGGCGGTAGAGCAGGCCATCTGCGCCGACGCCACCGAGAAGATCGAGCGCCTCCGGGCCGAGGACCGCAGCGCCCTGGTCCTCTCCAGCGAGGACTGGCACCAGGGCGTGGTAGGGATTGTGGCCTCCCGCCTCAGCGAGAAGTACGCCTGCCCAAGCTTCATGATTCATCTAAAAGACGGCGTGGGCAAGGGTTCCTGCCGGTCCTACGGCGGGTTCAACCTGTTTTCCGCGCTGGAGTCCTGCGCCGACCTGCTGGAGGGCTTCGGCGGCCACGAGTTGGCGGCGGGCTTTACCATCTCCGAGGAGAACATCGACGCCTTCCGGGCCCGGATGAACCGGTATGTCCGCTCCGCCTCCGGCGGGGAACGGGCGGTATCCTGCCTGGACGTGGACGCGCCCATCTCCTGCCCCGGCGAGGTGACGCTGGCGGAGGTGGAGCAGCTGGACCAGCTGGAGCCCTATGGTGCGGGCAATCCCCGGCCGGTGTTCGCCCTGCTGGGCGCCACGGTGGACGTCCTGCAGCCCGTGGGCCAGGGGAAGCACCTGAAGCTCCGCCTCTCCAAGGGCACGTGCCGGTTTGACGCCATCTTCTTCTCCATGACGGAGGAGACGTGCGGCGTGGCGGCGGGCATGCGGGTGGACGCGGCCTTCTATCTCCAGGCCAATACCTTCCGGGGCAATACCACCCTGCAGCTGCAGCTCATCGACATCCGCCCCTCTCTGACCCCCAGCCGCCATGAGGCGGCGGACCTGGACCTGCTCCACCGCCTCGTGGCGGGAGAGGGCCTCACCGGGCAGGAGCGGGCCCGGCTCCAGGCGTCCCGCAGCCAGTTCGCCGCCTTTTGGACCGTGCTGGAGCGGCAGCTCCGCCGGGGAAAGGCGGAGGAGGAGATGCTGCCCTTTCTGCGGCGGCTGTCGGCACTCTCCGGCGGGTGTGAGAGCTTCCTCCGGGCCGGCCTGGCCCTGGCCGTGTTCCAGGAGCGGGGCCTGATCGCCCTGTCCGTCCAGGGGGACCAGGTGACGCTTTCGCTGAATCCCATCCAGGGGAAGGTGGATCTCTTCGCCTGCCCCTATCTGTCCCGCCTGCGGGAGGACGCCGCCGGCAAGAGTGGAGGTGTTGTGTCATGACCATTCAGGAACAGTATGAGAACCTGGAAAAGACTGTCCGGGGCTACAATCCTGCGGCAGACTTCCAGCACATCCGGGCGGCCTTTGAATTTGCGGCAGAGGCCCACAAGGACCAGAAGCGCAAGAGCGGGGAGCCCTATATCATCCATCCCCTGGCGGTGGCGCAGATTGTGGCGGAGGAGCTGCGGCTGGACAGCGAGTCCATCGAGGCCGCCCTGCTCCACGACGTCATCGAGGACACCGCCGCCACCCACGAACAGGTATCCAAACTCTTTTCACCCACCATCGCCGACCTGGTGGAAGGCGTCAGCAAGCTGACCCGCATCCAGTACGCCACCAAGGAAGACGAGCAGATGGAGAACCTGCGGAAGATGCTCATCGCCATGAGCAAGGACATCCGGGTGATCCTCATCAAGATCTCCGACCGGCTCCACAACATGCGGACCATGGAGTACCAGTCTCCCGCCAAGCAGAAGCAGAAGTCTCTGGAGACTATGGAGATCTACGCCCCCATCGCCCACCGGCTGGGTATGCAGCGCATCAAGTGGGAGCTGGAGGACCTGTCCTTAAAATATCTGGACCCCATTGGCTACGAGGAAATCGTCTCCAAGCTGGAGGCCAAGCACCAGGAGTACGAGGACTTCATGCGCCGCATCCAGATCCAGATCGACGACCGGCTGAAGGAGCTGGACATCGATCACATCGTCTACGGCCGGATGAAGCATCCCTACTCCATCTACCGGAAGATGTTTAACCAGAACAAGAGCCTGGACGAGATCTTCGACCTGTTCGCCTTCCGGGTGATTGTGAACACGGTGGGGGACTGCTACAACGTTTTGGGGGTCATCCATGATCTCTACAAGCCCATTCTGGGCCGCTTCAAGGACTATATCGGCACTCCAAAGCCCAACGGATATCAGTCCCTCCACACCACGGTCATCGGCGCGGACGGCCTGCCCTTCGAGGTGCAGATCCGCACCAAGGAGATGCACGAGATCGCCGAGTACGGCGTGGCCGCCCACTGGAAATACAAGCAGAACGGCCAGGGCGCCGGCACCGAAGGGCGCTACGAGTGGGTCCGCCGTTTGCTGGAAAACCAGGAGGGCGCGGACGCAGAGGACTATATCCACTCTCTGAAGATCGATATGTTCTCCGATGAGGTGTTCGTCTTCACACCGGGCGGCGACGTGCAGAACCTGCCCGCCGGCGCCACGCCCATCGACTTTGCCTACGCCATCCACTCCGCCGTGGGCAACCGGATGGTGGGCGCCAAGGTGAACGGCCGGATCGTCACGCTGGACCATGTGCTGAAAAACGGCGACATCGTGGAGATCCTCACCTCCAAGAACGCCAAGGGTCCCAGCCGGGACTGGATGAAGATTGCCAGAAGCAGCGAGGCCCGCAGCAAGATTCGCCAGTGGTTCAAGAAGGAGAAGAAAGAGGAGAACATCGCAAACGGCCGTGCCGCCTTCGAGGCGGAGCTGAAGCACTGCGGCATCTCCATGAAGGACGTTCTCTCGCCGGAGATGCTGCCGGTGCTGTTGAAGCGGGTGTCCTACGGCTCTCTGGACGACATGTACGCCGCCATCGGCTACGGCGGCTTCACCGCCCAGAAGGCAGTGAGCCGGATCCAGGGGGAGCTGAACCGGGTGGCGAAGCTCCACCAGGCGGAAAAGGCCGCCGAGGAGCTGGCGGAGGCCAAACCGGCGGAGCCTGCCAAACAGCCCTCCGCTCCCAAGCGGGTGAAGAGCGAGCAGGGCATCATCGTGGAGGGCCTGGATAACTGCCTGGTGAAGTTCTCCAAGTGCTGCACCCCGGTGCCGGGGGACGACATCATCGGCTTTATCACCCGGGGGTACGGCGTGTCCGTCCACCGGTGCGACTGTCCCAACGCCTCGGAGGAGAAGCGATCCCAGCCGGGGCAGGAGGGGCGCTGGATCAAGGTCTCCTGGGGCGGCGACACCAACGACAGCTATCCCACGATTTTGGAGGTGGTGTGCAAGGACCGGCAGGGCCTGCTGCTGGACATCTCCGCTGCCCTCTCCACGACGAATACCTTTGTGCTGGGCATCAACTCCCGCAGTACAGAGGACCAGTTTGCCATCTTCCGGCTGGAGATCCGGGTGAAGGACGGCGCCCAGCTGAAGTCCGTCATGAACAAGCTGAACCAGATCTCCGGGGTGCTGAAGGTCAACCGACCGGCGGGGTGAGAGCGGCTTCCGCCGGGGTGATTCGATGGCGGAAGAGCTTCCGGGGGGATGTAGGGGCGGCGATCAACCGCCCGGAGATGATTTGGGCCGCCGAACGGCGGCCACGGGGGATTCTGCTCCCGCAGGGGGCCGCTTCCACGGGGGATGCGCCCCCCATTGTCGTCGTCGCAAAGTCCGCTCAGCTCCGTTTCCGCCTGCGGCGAAAACTGCGCCCGCTCCCTTGCTCCTCCTCTCCCCACCGCGCGGGGCGCGGCGGGGGCCCCTTTCGGTCTTGCCAAAAGAGAAATGGGCCGTGCACGGTCTAAAGAGAAAAGTGTGTGGCGCGCTGCGGTGCAGTGGCCCTCCGCGCTGACGGAGGTCGACGTATCGGTGCAAGCGCCGATTTTGGCCCGCCTTCGGGCACGCTTGGGCCTTCTGCGATTTTCCTAACTGCCGTCCCATGGCGGGAGTACCAACCTTGTCGGGGTGGTTATCGCATGGAATTGCTTCTCTTTTCGCTGCCGCTGGCTGCCCCTCGGGGGAACTGGCGTAGCGGGCCGATAAAGGCATCGGCCCCTACGGAGATACCGTCGGCCTTGCGCATTTTGTGGGGGCCGACCTGCGTGTCGGCCCTTGCGAGGGTGACGAAGGCCACAAGCCCGGTAGGGGCGGACGCCCTTGTCCGCCCGCCAGCACAAGCCGCCACAACCGCCCAGGCAGCGCGTAGCGACTGCGCAGCTGTTGGTGGCTCTGCCGTCTTACGGATGCGGCGTGCTCCCTGCGGGCAAGCGGAACGCGCGGAAGGAGGAGCCAGTGGAACACTGGTGACGGAAATACGGGGAGCGCCGCAGCGCGAGACAGGAAAAGAGGAGCGGTTCAAATGCGCCCGTGTCCTCCAATCCAAGACGCACTACGCCGCGGGAATCCGCCGCTAAGTCTGCACCACACCCCGCCGCGCCCGTCGGGGGACCCTCGCAAACACGCAGGTACCCTCTCGCGCCGCCCCCGTACAGCAACTTTGCACGCATGTGCAAAGTTGCGGCCAAAGCGCCTTTTTCTCTTATACCGGGCGCGGCGCGTTCTCTTTTTGGCGCTGACAAAAAGAGAATGGGGGCGCATCTGCACGGCCGTCAGCATGGCTGATATTCCCCGCAGAAATAGAAGCCTTCCATTTTGAGTGAACCATAGAAAGGAATCCATTGTATGCGTGCAGTTGTGACACGGGTGGCCGGTGCCTCCGTAACCATTGCCGGGAACGTCAACGGCCGGATCGGCCGTGGCTTCCTGGTGCTGCTGGGCGTGGGACCCAACGACACCGAGGAGACCGCCGACCGCCTGGCGGAGAAAATCTGCAACCTGCGGGTCTTTGAGGATGAAAACGGCAAAATGAATCTGAATCTGGAGCAGACAGGCGGTGCCCTGCTGGTGGTGTCCCAGTTCACCCTGTACGCGGACACCTCCTCCCGCCGCCCCGGCTTTACCGGCGCCGCCAAGCCGGACGCGGCCATCCCCCTGTATGAGCGATTCATGGCTCACTGCAGGGAGCGGGGCTTCGACGTTCAGCATGGGGAGTTCGGCGCTGATATGCAGGTGGACTCCCGGAACGACGGCCCCGTCACCATCCTCTTCGACACAGAGCGGCCCTTATGAGGGAAGCGGCGCAGGGCGGCGGCGAAATGGCGCCGCCGGAGCTGGTGCGGACGTTCTATGAGACCGTGGTCTCCCAGCACCGTCTGGAGGACCTGCCCCGCTTCGTCGGGGAGGGCTGCGTGCTCCGCCAGGGGGAGTGGACCACTCCCCTGGGTCCCGGCGGCATGGTGCGGCATCTGGCGGCTCTGCGGGAGACGTATCCGGATTACACGGTCCGCATCCTCCGCCAGCACTGGGCCGCGCCGTATGTCGTCTCCGAGTGTGTCATGGAGGGGACCCACCTGGGCCCTTGGCCCGGAACAGTCCCCACGGGAAAACGCCTGATCTTCACCGGCGTGAACATCGACCGGGTGGAGGGCGGAAAGATCGTGGAGCACGGCGGCGCTGTGAATACCTTTGAGACCCTGTGGGACGCGGGCATGATCCGCCCTGCGGAGTGACAGGGCATTTGTCCATTCCACACATGGGCGGGCGGGATTTCCGCCGCCTGCCTCTGATATTTTCATTTGGCAAGGGAGGTCTCCCATGAAGATCAAGTGCTTGCAGGTGGGCCCCATCGGCACCAACTGCTATCTCCTCTGCGACGAGGATGCCAAGACCTGCGCCGTCATTGATCCCGGCGGGGATGGGGCGCGGATCGCCGCCGCAGTGGCGGAAACCGGCTGTGTGCCCTGCGCCATCCTGCTGACCCACGGCCACTACGACCACACCGGCGCTGTGGGAGAGCTCCAGGCCAAATGGCCGGAGACCCCGGTGTATCTGAATCGCCGGGATGTGTACGCCGATGCCTGCACCCAGCAGCTGTTCCCGCTCCTCAGCGGGGACGTGCGGGACTACGACGAGGGGGACACGGTGGCTGTGGGCGGCCTGACGGTGACCGTTCTGGCCACCCCCGGCCACAGCGAGGGGTCTGTCACCCTCCGGTGCCAAGACGCCCTCTTCTGCGGGGATACGCTCTTTGCGGGCTCCTGCGGCCGGACGGACTTCCCCGGCGGGTCCATGGAGAAGATGATGGCCTCTCTGCGGCGGCTGGGGCAGCTGGAGGGAGACCTCCGGGTCCTGCCCGGCCACATGGAGGCATCCACCCTGGACCGGGAGCGGCGCTGGAACCCCTATCTGTTCCAGGCCATGCAGTGAGGAGGGCGCGCCCATGAAACTGGTTTTCCGCGGCCATGACGAGCGGTATGTGGTGGAGCAGAGCCTGATGAATCTGTTCCCCGGGGAACTGCCTGTCTACGAGCCGATCACCCCAGGCGATGACAGCTGGGCCGTGATCTCGCTGGAGGAGACGGGGGACCTCTGCCGGGTGGCGGTCTCCCTCTGCCGGGGCGGCAAGACCACCGAGCAGACCTATCAGGAGCCCCTCTCCGGCGGCGATTTCCAGCGGGAGGGCCTCCGCCGCCACGCCGTCGGCGCCTGCTTCTTCCTGGCGGCCCGGGCGGTCACCGGCGTGACGCCCCCCTGGGGAATGCTCACCGGCGTCCGGCCCGACAAGCCGGTGACCTGGGCCCTGGAGGACGGGAAGTCCCCGGAAGAGGCCCGGGCGTATTTGGAGGAGCACTATTTCGTCACCCCCTCCCGGGCCGCCCTGGCCCTGGAGACCGGCGCCACCGCGGCCAAGGCCGCCCGGCGGCTGGAGAAGCGGGACATTGACGTGTACGTGGGCATTCCCTTCTGCCCAACCCGGTGCGCCTATTGCTCCTTTGTCAGCCAGTCGGTGGAGCGGAGCTTTGCCCTGGTGCCCCCTTATGTGGACGCCCTGTGTGGGGAGATCTCCGCCGGCGGCGAGATGGTTCGCCGGGCGGGACTGCGGGTGCGGACCTTCTACATGGGCGGCGGCACCCCCACCACCCTGACGGCGGAGCAGATGGACCGGGTCCTCACCGCTTTCGAGACCTCCTTCGACCGTACCGCCTGTGAGGAGATCACTGTGGAGGCGGGCCGGCCGGACACCATCACGGCGGAAAAGCTGGCGGTGCTCCGCACCCACGGGGTCACCCGGGTCTCGGTGAACCCCCAGACCTTTGAAGAGAACGTGCTGCGGGCCATCGGCCGGTGCCACACGGCTGCGGACATCGACCGCGCCATGGAGCTGGTGGCCCGGTGCGGCTTCCCCCACGTGAACATGGACCTGATCGCCGGACTCCCGGAGGATACGGCGGAGGGCCTCCGCCAGTCCCTGGACCGGTGCCTGACCTACGGCCCCGACGATATCACCGTCCACACCCTGGCGCTGAAAAAGGGCAGCCGCATCCTGACGGAGGGACTGCGGATCCCCGGCGCGGAGACGGTGGCCGAGATGCTGGATTACGCCTCTCCCACCCTCCGGACCGCCGGATACCGTCCCTACTACCTATACCGGCAGAAGTACATGTCCGGCAGCTTTGAGAACATCGGCTGGTGCCGCAGCGGCGGCGAGTGCTGGTACAACGTGGACATCATGTCGGAGCTGTGCTCCATCCTGTCCTTCGGCGCCGCCGGGTCCACCAAGATGGTGGTGCCGGGCACCAACCAGATCCAGCGGGCGTTCAACGTGAAATATCCCACCGAGTATATCCAGCGGCCGGAGAAGTGGCAGGCCAACCAGACCGCCTTCGCCGCCTTTTATGAAGCACTGTGAAAGGAGCATCGCCATGGCCTATTCCCTGAAAGAGATCAACGACGCTGTCCGCTCTGACCCCAAGGGCTTTGCGGAGGCGTGCGACGCCGCCTTTGCCAAAAAAGTGGAGACGGCGGCCCAGAAGATTGCCGATCACCGGAAGGAGTCCCGCATCATCCTGTTGTCCGGCCCCTCCGGTTCCGGCAAGACCACCACGGCATTGAAGATCGAAGAGCAGCTGGAGAAAATGGGCATCCAGACCCACACCATCTCCATGGACAACTACTTCAACACCATCGACCCGGAGACGGCGCCCCGGAACCGGGAGGGCGCCATCGACTACGAGTCTCCCTTCTGCCTCGACATCGAGCTGCTGAACCGACACTTCTCCATGCTGGACCGGGGGGAGACCATCCACGTGCCCAAGTACGAGTTCGCCCGACAGATGCGCTCCGACATCCTGTCTCAGCCGCTGAAGCTGGGGCCCGACGAGCTGGCTATCTTTGAGGGCATCCACGCCCTGAACGACGTGATCGTGGGCAAGAATCCCAAGGCCTTCAAGCTGTATATCGCGGCCCGGTCCAATGTGGTGGACGAGGACGGCGCCGTGGTGTTCCAGCACCCCTGGCTGCGCCTGTGCCGCCGGATCGTCCGGGACTACAAGTTCCGGGGCAGCGACGCCAACTTCACCCTGAAGATGTGGCCCAATGTCCGCCGGGGGGAAAAGCTGTATATCTCCCCCTATAAGGAGAATGCGGACTTGATGTTCGACTCCTCCCTGCCGGATGAGGTGGCGGTGCTGAAGCCCTTCGTGGTCCCCCTGCTGGAGGCGCTGCCCCAGGGCAAGTATGAGATCGCGGACGACATCCTCCGGGGATTTGAGCGGATCGAGATCATGGAAGAGTCCAACATCGCCCCCAGCTCCCTGGTGCGGGAGTTCATCGGCGGCAGCATCTATCCCAGCTGAGCGGGGCTGCCCCTCTGCCCCAATCTTTCTTTGGAGGTCATACAAGCCATGAATGAGCGGTTGCAGGAACTGCTGGACGCGGTGCAGCGCACTGCCTCCCAGGTGGGCGGCAGTGCGGCGGATGCCGCCTACGGCATGGGAAAGCGGGCGGGGGAGCTCCTGTCCGTGGCCAAGCTGAATATCCGGATCATGGACCTGAAGGGAGCGGTGAGCACCGCCCTGCGGGAGGTGGGGGAGATGATCTACGCCACCCACACCGGCACCCTCACGGAGTCCGAGGTACTGCTGGCAAAGCTTCAGGAGATCGACGGGCTCCGCCAGCAGATCGACCGGCTGGAGTGGGAGATCGCTCGGCTGCAGGGCGGCGCGGTGTGCCCCTTCTGCGGGGCGGCCGCCCGGAGCGGCGACGTATTCTGCCGGGAATGCGGCCAAAAGCTGTAAGGAGGAAGCGTAAGATGGAATATACATTCGCACAATATCAGGAGAGCGCCCAGGCGCTGAGAGACCGCCTGGGGGCGTTCCGCCCCCGGTGCCTGCTGATCTTGGGCTCCGGCCTGGGCTCTTTGGGCAACGAAGTGGAGTCCCCCATTGCCGTCCCCTATGAGGATGTGCCCCACATGAAGCGATCCACCGCCCCGGACCACGCGGGCCGGTTCGTGTTCGGCCGCCTGGCGGGTCAGGACGTGGCGGTGATGCAGGGCCGCCTCCACACCTATGAGGGCTGGTCCTTTGAGGATGTCAGCTATCCCGTCCGGGTGCTGCGGCTGCTGGGGGCGGAAACGCTGGTAGTCACCAACGCTGCCGGCGCGGTGAACACCGCCTTCTCCGCCGGGGACATCATGCTGATTACCGACCACATCAAACTCTTCGGTGTCAGCCCCCTTTGCGGCCCCAATCTGGAGGAGTTCGGCCCCCGGTTCCCGGACATGAGCCATGTGTACACGCCCCGACTCCAGGACACCGCCCGGGAGGCCGCGGAGGAGTTGTCCATCCCCCTGCGCCAGGGCGTCTATATGTACTTCCCCGGCCCCCAGTACGAAACACCGGCGGAGGTCCGTGCCGCCCGGGCGCTGGGCGCGGACGCCGTGGGCATGTCCACGGTGCCGGAGGCCATTGTGGCCGCCCACTGCGGTATGGATGTGCTGGGCTTCACGCTCTGCACCAATATGGGTGCCGGGGTGCTGGACCAGCCTCTTTCCTCCGACGAGGTGCTTGCCGCCGCCGCCACGGCGGGGCCCCGGTTCTCTGCCCTGGTAAAGGCGTGTCTGGCCCGGTTATAAACGGCAGCGGCAGGCCATAGGCTCATAGGGGCAGCAGATTCCGCCGCCCTAGTTCTCTGTTGTAATTTGAGGTAATCGCTTCATGTCTAATCAAAAAAAGCAATCCTTCCTGGGCGGCGCCGCCATCCTGGCCGCAGCTGTCGTTGTGGTGAAATTTATCGGGTTCTTCTACAAAGTCCCCCTGAACAACATCCTGGGCGGCCCCGGCAAGACGTATTTCGACACTGCCTATAAGATTTACAATTTCCTGCTGACCTTCTCCACGGCGGGCCTGCCTCTGGCCATCTCCAAGCTGACCAGCCAGGCCCATGCCCAGGGACGGGAGAACGAGAAGCGGAAGATCTTCCGCACCGCCATCGTGCTGTTTTTCGTCCTGGGCACGGTGGGCGCCCTGTTTATGTTCTTCCAGGCAGAGGGCTTGGCGGGGTTTCTGGAGAACAGCCTGGCGGCCCAGCCCATCCGGGCGCTGGCTCCGGCGGTGTTCTGCGTGTGCCTGCTGGCCTGCATGCGGGGCTACACCCAGGGCCAGGGCAACATGACGCCTACGGCGGTTTCCCAGGTACTGGAGGCGCTTTTGAAACTGGCCATCGGTCTGCCGCTGGCGTGGTATGTACTGCGCATCGGCATGAGCCTGGAGATGGGCGCCGCCGCGGCCATCCTGGGCGTCACGGCGGGCACGGCGGTCTCCATGCTGTTTTTGGTGGGATATTTGACGAAGCACCGGAATCGGACACAGTCCCTGGATGTCCCCTCCGGCAGCAGCCATCTGATCCGGCAGATCCTGGCCATTGGCATCCCCATCACCCTCAGCAACTCCGCAATGAGCATCCTGAACATCATCGACACCAAGATCGTCATGGGCCAGCTGCAGAACGCCCTGCTGCTGTCGGAGGAATCGGCCGCTGCCCTGAACGGCCAGTACAGCATGGCCATGGATATGCCCAACATGGTGGCCTCCTTCGTGTACCCGGTGACCATGAGCTTGATTCCATTCGCGGCGGCGGCTCTGGCCCGGCAGGACCATGCCGGAGCGGACCGGATCATCTCCTCCGCCTTCCGCATCATCGCCATTCTGGCCCTGCCGGCGGGCATCGGCCTCAGTGTCCTCTCCACGCCCATCATGGTCCTGGTGCTGCCGGCCCAGCGGGAGGATGCCCTGGCGGCGGGCCCCCATCTTCAGGTGCTGGGCATCGCCCTCATCTTCATCTGCCTGATGATCCTGACCAACGCTATCCTGCAGACCTACGGCAAGGAGAAGCTGCCCATCTTCACCGTGATCGTCGGCGGCATCGTCAAGATCATCATGAACTATTTCCTGGTGGGGAATCCGGACATCAACATCCACGGCGCACCCATCTCCACGCTATGCTGCTATCTGGTGATCGTGGTACTGAATCTGTTCTTCGTGTGGAAATACTCGCCCCAGAAGCCACGGTATCTCGAAGTTTTCGCAAAGCCCGTGGCCGCTTCCCTGCTCATGGGCGGCGCGGCCTGGGCGGTCTATGGCCTGGCCAGCCGGGTGCTGGATGGGGCTTTCCTCGCCTTGGCACAGCAGATGTTTGCGGATCCGGATAAGATCCAGCTCTGGTCTGTATATCTGGCCAACGCCGCCTGTGTCCTGCTGGGCATCCTGGCCGGCGTGATCGTCTACGGTGTGCTGGTGATCGCTCTGCGGATCCTGCGGGCGGAGGATGTGCGGTCCATTCCCCGCGGGGAAAAGCTTATTAAACTTCTGCACTTAAAATGAGAAACCGGGCGGCCGCGCCCCCTTCCCAAGGGGGCGATCCGCTAAAATTCCTTGAAAAATCAGGGGTTTCCCGTGAATTTTTCTTGCAAAGGCAGGCATCTTATGGTAGAGTTTCAGCGTAAGGATTTTTACAGCTACGAGGATTTTCTGGAGATCATGCGGCTGCTGCGGGCTCCCGGGGGCTGCCCCTGGGACCGGGAGCAGACCCACAGCTCCATCCGCCGGAACTTCCTGGAGGAGACCTATGAGGTTCTGGACGCCATCGACCACGACGACGCCAGCGGCATGTGCGAGGAGCTGGGCGACGTGTTGATGCAGGTGGCCTTCCATGCCCAAATCGAGGCGGAGCGGGGCCGCTTCACCATGGCAAATGTGGTGGACGGCGTGGCCCGGAAGCTGGTGTACCGCCATCCCCATGTCTTTGGGGACGTGCAGGCGGATACCTCCCAGCAGGTCCTGGCCAACTGGGACGTGCTGAAGCGCCGGGAGAAGGGCCAGCGGTCCACGGCGGACGCGGTGGAGGCCGTGCCCCACACGCTGCCTGCCCTGTGGCGGGCGGAAAAGATTCAGTCCAAGACCGCCAAGGCCGGCTTTGACTGGACAAGCTCTCTCCAGGCACTGGACAAGCTGGAAGAGGAGGTCCGGGAGCTCCGGGCCGCCCTGGAGGCCGGTCAGGCCGCCGACGCGCCCCACGGCATCCGGGAGGAGCTGGGCGACACGCTGTTTATGGCCGCCAAAATCGCCCAGATGTCGGGCGTGGACCCGGAGGACGCCCTCCACCGGGCCTGCGACAAGTTTGACCGCCGCTTCCGCGCGGTGGAAGAGGCCGCGGACAAGCCTCTGCCGGAGTGCGGTGAGGCGGAGCTGCTGGCCCTCTGGAACGATGCAAAATCCCACGATCCGTCTTAATCGCGGGCGCGCCTGCCTGCGTTAGGAATAAATCATCTAGCAAGCGCATCACACATTGTATAGGAGGATAACATCCATGAACAAAGCTGAACTCATCAATTCTGTCGCCGCTTCTGCCGACGTTTCCAAGAAGGAGGCCGAGGCTGTTGTGTCCGCCACGTTTGACGCTATCACTGCCGCCCTGAAAGACGGCGACAAGGTGCAGCTGGTGGGCTTTGGATCCTTCGAGGTCAAGAAGCGTGCCGCCCGCGTGGGCCGCAACCCCAAGACCAAGGAGTCCATTGAGATCCCCGCTTCCGTAGTGCCCGTGTTCAAGGCCGGCAAGGCCCTGAAGGACGCCGTGGCGAAGTGATCTGACCCTGTGATTTCGGGACTGCCGGTGCTGTGGTGCCGGCAGTCCCGTTTCCCATGAGAAAGGAGCCGCCCATGCGTTTGGATAAATATCTCAAAGTCTCCCGCCTCATCAAGCGGCGGACTGTGGCCAACGAGGCCTGTGACAACGGCCTGGTCACCGTCAACGGCAAGCCTGCCCGGGCCTCCTACGACGTGAAGGTGGGGGACCAGATTTCCCTGCGCTTCGGCCAGCGCATCGTAACGGTGGAGGTGCTGGACGTCCAGGAGACGGTGCGCCAGGCGGACGCCGGCACGCTGTACCGGGAGATCGGCCGGTAAGGCCGGACGCATATTCTCCCCGCCCCTCCCATATAGTTGGGACAGGGAGGGACGCGGAATGAACGACTACAACAACGCCATGTCCCAGGCGGGCCACCGTCTGGAGCTGATCGGCCGGGAGCGGCTCACGGTCTCCGGAGTGGAGGACGTGGAGCGGTTCGACGAGACCGGCATCATCATGTCCACCAGCGTGGGAACGCTGGTCATTACCGGAGAGGACCTGCACATCGGCAAGCTGTCCCTGGACGGGGGCGAGCTCCATGTGGACGGCCGGATCGATTCCGTCTCCTATGAGGACGGCGGTCAGGAGCGGGGGGGCCTTTTCCACCGGCTGTTCGGGTGAGGCGCCATGGCCCCTGCTCTCTCCCAGCCGCTCCTGCTCTTCTGTCAGGCGATCCTGCTGGGCATGGCTGCGGCGCTGCTGTATGACCTGCTGCGGGCCTTCCGCCTGCGGCTGCCCCGCCTGACGTCAGCGCTGGACATCCTGTACTGCATGGCCGCGGGCTTGGCGGTCTTCCTCTTCATGCTCCGCCGGGCGCAGGGGCAGCTGCGGCTGTATCTGCTGCTGGGGGCGGTGGGCGGCGGTGTGCTGTTTTTCACCGCCTTCTCCCCGTTTTTGCGGCCGGTGTGGGATTTTTGGGTGGATACCCTGGCATTTTTGCTGCATCTGACCGCCATTCCCCTGCGGGGAGCGGAAAATTTGTGTAAAAAAATTGGCAGATGGGGAAAAAATCTCTTTTATTTTATTCGCAAATGTTATACAATAAAAAACACCAAGCACGGCAGAAGGCTTTACAAAGGAGGCGGGCGGCATGGCAAGAGCAGGACGGCAGCCAAAGAAGCGGTCCAGAGGAAGCGTCCTCACCAAGATTCTGATCCTGGTGATTCTGGCGGCGATCGGACTGCAGCTGCGCAGCCTCCACAGCCAGGTGCAGGACGCCCAGGCCCAGCGGGACGCCCTGACGGCCCAGGTCCAGGCCCAGGAGCAGGAAAACGCCGCCCTGGCCGCGGACATCGCCGAGGGCGCCACCGAGGATAAGATGAAGGAGATCGCGCAGGAAGAGCTGGGGCTGATCTCCCCCAATCAGCGTGTGTTTTCTGTGGGCAACTGACCGGAGCCGGGCGACGAGGGAGGCGGAGCGCCTCCCCCGCTTGTGCCGGGAGCCGGTCTTTTTTGATACGACCCGCTTCCACGGGAGCGGGAAAACCATCCGGAAGGAGAAACAGTACACTATATGGAGCTTCAGGTAGGGAGCATTTTGGAAGGAAAGGTGACCTCCATCACCAAATTCGGCGCGTTCGTGGCCCTGGACAATGGGAAGTCCGGCCTGGTCCACATCTCCGAGATCGCCAACACGTTTGTCAACGACGTACATGACTACCTGCAGGAGGGGCAGGCCGTCAAGGTCCTGGTGCTCTCCACGGAGAATGGAAAGGTCAATCTCTCCATCAAGCGGACGCTCCCCAGGCCGGAGCGGCCCGCCCGCAGTCCCCGGCCCAGCGGCAGCCACCCGGCGGGGACGTCCCGTCCCGTGGCCCAGGCCCGGCCCGCCGCCCGGGCGCAGCAGCCGCTGCCCCCCTCCGGCGACCAGTCCTTTGAGGACAAGCTGAAGCAGTTCCTCTCATCCTCTGAGGGGAAGATGGCCGACCTGAACCGCAGCCTGGACGGGCGGCGGGGCGGCGGCCGGCGGCGCAGATAACACCAGGGCGCGCGGCAATGCCGCGCGCCTTTTTCATGTCCGCCGGATAAAAAAGGGCCGCCCAGCGGTTTCACGCTGCGCGGCCCAAGCGGGTGGGATATTGGAAAGCTTCCGGGATTATCATACACCCGCCCTGCATCCCTTGTAAATAGGAGCTTTTGTCGGATCGGCTCCTCTTTTGTCGGATTGCTGCGGGCTCTGAACAATTTGTGAATTCCACCGGCTCGCCCCTTTTCAAATGGAAAGATTTGTGCTATATTAATAAAAAGGGGAGAGATCCCCGATTTCTCCCACACGAAAGGAGCGATCCCTATGAAGTATACCTTTGCCTGCAAGAGAGTCCCGCTGAATGATTCCATCAAGGAATATGCCCAGAAGAAGATCTCCAAGCTGGAGCGCTACTTCCGGGAGGAGGATACCACCGCGTTTGTCACTTTCTCTGTGGAGAAGGACCATCTGTGCTCGGTGGAGATCACGATCCGCGGCGGCGCCACGTTGCTGCGGGCACAGACGGAGGCTCCTGACGGAGATATGCGCGGCGCCATTGACGCCGCTGTGGGATATATCGAGCGGCAGATTCTGAAGAACAAGACCCGCCTGGCCAAGCGCCTGCGGACTGAGGGCTTCCCCCCGCCCGCCCCGGCGGACGACTTTGAGGTGGCTGAGGAGAAGGAGTTCCCCATCGTCCGTACCAAGCGCTTCTCCGTGAAGCCCATGAGTCCGGAGGAGGCCATCCTGCAGATGAACCTGCTGGACCACAGCTTTTTCGTGTTCCGCAGCAGTGAGGATGACGGCCTATCTATCGTCTACCGCCGGAAGAACGGCGGATACGGCCTGATCGTCACGGATGAAGAGGAGTGACCCGTACCTGGCAGACAGGGCGGAGCCGCGTCAGCGGCTCCGCCCTTTTTCGCTCCGCCCCGGAGATGGCGCGCAATGCCTCTTGTCCTTTTCGGCATCTTCTGCTATACTGATACCGGCAAATCCCCGCTATGGGTCAAAATACGAGGAAAGAAAGAACAATTTGATGAAGATGATTTTTTTGGTGGACGGCGACAACAACATTGGCACCGGGCTCCAGGGTATCGACCTGCTGACTGCCGAGGACACCGTCCTGGTCTTTTTCGGCAAGGGGCAGACCCTGGCCAACGTGAAAAAGCTGTGCGCCGGCACAAAGGCCCAGGTGCAGTATCTGGAGAGCGTGAAGGGAGGCAAGAACTCCCTGGACTTCCAGATCATCACGGAGCTGGGCGTCCTGGTGGGAAGAGGAGAGGCGGATTTCGCCTATGTCATCAGCCAGGACAAGGGATATGAGGCCGCCATGAGTGCCCTCCACGCACGATACGCCTCCACGTTCCGGGAGGTGGCTCTGCGCCCCTCCATTCAGGACTGTCTCCAGGCGGCGTTCCTGCTGCGGGCAGGCACTCGGGAGGAGCTGGCCGCCGCCCTGGCCCGGCAGTACGGCCCCGTGCAGGGTCAGCTGGCCTATGAGCATCTGGAGGCCCTGCTCACCCCGCCTCCGGTCCAGGAGGCGGCGGCCCCCTCCCCCGCGCCGGAAAACAAGGCGGCGTCCAAGCCCGGAAAGCGGCGCAGCCGCGCGGCGGCGAAGCCGGCGGAGACCGCCGAGCCCGCCCCGGCCCAGAGCGCCCCACAGGATGCGGAGGAGCCCGCCGGGACGGCGGAGCCTGCCGCCCCGGCCGCCAGATCCCGCCGCAGCGGTGCCAGCCGCCGCCGGAAGCGGGCGGAGCGGTCCAAGGCAGAAAAAGCATGACAAGAGGCCGCGCCTTTGGCGCGGCCTCTTTGAATCCGCCACAGTGGGCAACACGGCGCCCGGCCAGCCTGGCCGGGCGCCGTCTGTCACGTTGTCTGCTGTTCGTCCAGGGCCCGCAGCAGGGCTTCCACGGTCCGCTCCACCACCCGGACCGTCTCTTCGTCCCGGTCCCGCAGCAGATCCATGATCCGCTGCACAGCGTCCCCGGGCGCGCCGAAGAGCACATAGTCGGCGTTCAAATCCAGCAGGCGGCACAGGCGGATAAAGTTCTCCAGCCGGGTGCCGGTGTTTCCCAGCTCCAAATCCGCAATAAAGGACACAGATAGATCGGCCCGCTCGGCAAGCACTTCTCTGCTCCAGTTGAGTCGCTCTCTGGCTTCCCGAAAGCGGCGTCCCATCTCTATTCTGTTTGGGTCACGTTTTCTCATAAAAGCACTGCTCCTGCTGTTTGAGAAAAGTGTACCCTATTTCCCAATAAAGAAAAATATAGTCTAGTACTTTATTGACAACGTACAAAGTACTATGTTAATATGAAAAAAATAGGACGCAGGCATCTGCCCGCGCCCTAAAAAGCGTATTACCGGCTCTGGTCCGCTGTATGCATGTAGGCCATCAGATCCAGGATCTTGTTGGTGTAGCCCCACTCGTTGTCATACCAGGCGATCAGCTTCACAAAGTTGTTGTCCAGCATGATGCCGGCGGTCTCGTCGAAGATGCAGGTCTCTGAAAACCCCGTCAGGTCGGAGGACACCACCTGGTCGTTGGTGCAGGTGATGATGCCCTTCATGCTGTTCTGGGCGGCGTTTTCCATGGCCACGCACACATCATGATAGCTGGCAGGCTGCTTGAGGCGGGCGGTCAGGTCCACCACGGACACGTCGTTGGTGGGCACCCGGAAGCTCATGCCGGTCATTTTACCCTTCAGCTCCGGAATTACCACGCCCACTGCCTTGGCCGCGCCGGTGGTGGAGGGAATGATGTTGCCCAGGACGCTGCGGCCGGTACGCCAGTCCCGGCCCGCCCGGGCGTCCACAGCCTTCTGCTTGGCAGTGGCGGCGTGGATGGTGGACATCAGCGCCTGCTCGATGCCGAAGGTGTCGTTGATGACCTTGGTCATGGGGGCCAGGCAGTTGGTGGTGCAGGAGGCGTTGGAGACCACGTCCATCTCCGGGGTGTACCGCTTGTGGTTCACTCCCATGACAAAGGTGGGCGTGATGTCGTCCTTGGCCGGGGCGGAGATGATGACCTTTTTCGCCCCGTGCCGGAAGTGGGCGGAGGCCTTTTCCGTGGTGCAGTAGGCGCCCGTGGACTCGATGATGTACTCGGCGCCGCAGTCGTCCCAGGGGATGTTGGCGGCGTCGTCCTCACTGTAAACCCGGATCTTCTTGCCGTTGATAATCAGGTGACGGTCGTCCCGCTCCACCGTGCCCTGAAAGGTCTTGAACACGGAGTCGTACTTCACCTGATAGACCATGTAGTCCAGGTCCGCGTTCCGCAGGTTGATGCCGCACATCTGATAGGTGGCGCTGCCGCGCTCCACCATGATCCGCAGTGCCACGCGGCCGATCCGGCCAAATCCGTTGATTCCCACTTTGATCGCCATGTTCCCATTCCTTCCTGTATTCCGTATTCCGCCGCAGCGGATGTTGTCCTCATTATACCATATTACCGGAAAATGTCACCGCAATTTTGCGTAAAATTGCGCATATAAAACGCAAGATTTGTTGTCCGTTTTGCACAGACTGGACTTCTGTTCGGCCGTGTCTGCCGGACTTCGACATTTTTCCCCCTTTTTCGACAAAGACCTTGTCTTTGCATCCCTTTTTTGCTATCCTATTGGTGTTCGAGGCAGGCTTTTCCACGGTTTGAAAGCCCCTCCCCGTATATGCTACAAGAGAGAATCCCAGCTGAAAGGATGCGCCTATGGAAGCAGAGCAATTTGACTTCTCCGTTGTGTTCCCCAACATCGCCGCCCAGTTGCGCAGCGTGTTGGGAAACCTGCACTTGGCGGCCGCCCAGCTGGCGCCTGCCATCCGGCGGGAGGGGGATCCGGCGCTGGATTCCACAGCTTCCCTGCTGGATCAGAGCTACTACCGCCTGCTGCGGCTGGTGAACAATCTGACGGCGGCGGGAGAGCTGGGGCAGGACGCGCCCCTCCCCGTCCGGGACCGGGATTTGACGGAGACGGTCCGTGCGGTCTGTGCCGGGGCTCAGGGTCTGTTTGCGCTCAAAAAGGTCCATCTGGAATTCCGGAGCGCTGCGGACTGCCACACCTGCGCTTTTCACCAGCCCTCCATCGAGCTGCTGCTCTACCAGTTGCTCTCCAATGCCCTGAAGTTTACCCCCGCCGGAGGCGCGGTGACCGTGGAGCTGAAATTCATCAACCGATGGGTCCGCCTGTCCGTGTCCGACACCGGCTGCGGTATCCAGGAGGACCAGATCCCCTTCCTGTTCGACCGCTACCTTCACGACGATGCGATGGCGCCCCAGCCCCACGGCCTGGGCCTGGGACTGCCTATCTGCCAGCACATCGCAGAGCGCCACGGCGGCACCATGATTGCCGAGTCCCGGCCGGGGCAGGGGTCCCGCTTCACCCTGTCGTTGCCGGACCGGCGATGCGGGACTGCGGACGTGTCGGACGTGAAGTTCGATTACAACGGCGGCTTCAATCCGCTCCTCCTGGCCCTGGCGGACGCCTTGCCCCCCCAGGCTTTCTCCCAGCGCCATCTGGACTGACCCTGGCTCCGGCTGGGGTCGTTTTTTTTCGCAGAAGCGGCTTTCCTTTTGGCCGGAAATCGGCTACAATAGCCCTATCACACGACCGGCGCTCCGTCGGCCTTTTCAGGAGGAACCCATTTATGTCCCAGCGTGTATTTGTGGCCATGAGCGGCGGCGTGGACAGCGCCGCGGCGGCGCTGCTGCTGCGGCAGGCCGGCTATGATGTCACCGGCGTGACGCTGCGCCTGCATCCCTATAAGGACCGCCCGGGCCTGTGCGGCTCTGCGGATGATATCGAGACAGCCCGCGCCGTGGCCGCCGGCATGGGGATTCCCCATGTGGTGCTGGACCTGTGCGATCTGTTCCGCGAGCGGGTCATGGACCGGTTTGTGTGGGCCTACACCCACGGCCGCACACCCAATCCCTGCATTGACTGCAACCGGGAGATCAAGTTCGGTGCCCTGCTGGACTGGGCGCTGGACCAGGGCGCGGACGCCATGGCCACCGGCCATTACGCCAGAGTCCGCCTCGATACGCCCTCCGGCCGCTGGCAGCTGCTGCGGGGCGCGGATCGACGGAAGGACCAGACGTACTTCCTCTATCAGTTGACCCAGCACCAGCTGGCCCATCTGCTGCTGCCGGTGGGAGATTATGAAAAGCCTGCCCTGCGGGCCCTGGCGGCCGCCAACGGCCTGTCCAACGCCCAGAAGGCCGACAGCCAGGACATCTGCTTTGTGCCGGATGGGGACTATGTGTCGTTTTTGCGGCAGTATGGCGGCGTGGAGCCCGTCCCCGGTGACTTCCTGGACTCAGAAGGCCGTGTGCTGGGCCGCCACAGGGGAATGGAATGCTATACCATCGGCCAGCGGAAAGGGCTGGGCGTCAGCGCCAACGCGCCGCTGTACGTGCTGGGGAAGGACCCGGACCGGAATGCCGTGATCCTAGGGGAGGACAACCGCCTCTACACCCGGGAGCTGACGGCGGAGCGGGTGAACTGGCTCTCCGTACCGGAGCCGGACCGCCCCCTGTCCGTCACCGCCAAGACCCGGTACAGCCAGCGGGAAGCTGCCGCCACAGTGGAGCCGCTGCCCGGCGGCTGCATTCGCATGGTGTTCACAGAGCCTCAGCGGGCCGTCACCCCGGGGCAGGCGGTGGTGTTCTACGATGGAGATCTGGTGCTGGGCGGGGGCACCATCTGTCCGTGACGCAAAAGGACGCCGCGAAAGCGGCGTCCTGCAGTTCTTATCGCTGACTGGTGGTCCAGCTGTCCTGAAAGATCAGGTCATCCACATCCCCGCCGCTAATCGTCTGGTGTCTCATCATTTTATTTCCTCCTTTGCATTTGGGTTCTCAGCCAGTATATGCGCCTCCGGGCGGAAAATTGCACGGAAACGGGCACCTGTCTGGACTTTTTGCAGCGGGAGTTGTCGAAAAAATTTGAAAGGTTTTCCTTGCCCGTGCTTGACAATGACTGGAGAGTATGGTATTCTAATCATTGCCGACAGCTGCCGGTGTGGTGGAATTGGTAGACACAGGGGACTTAAAATCCCCCGGTAGCGATACTGTACCGGTTCGAGTCCGGTCACCGGCACCACAGAACAGAATATCGCGGGGTAGAGCAGTTGGTAGCTCGTCGGGCTCATAACCCGGAGGTCGTTGGTTCAAGTCCAGCCCCCGCAACCACAAAAGCACCGCTTTCCAGCCGGAAAGTGGTGCTTTTCTTTCACTTTTGCAACTTTTTCGGACGTCCCCATTTCCTGGACACCGAGGTGACCCAAACCGTGACCCATACGGGTCATAAACTGTACCCAAGAAAATGGACACAATGGATTTGACCCACGGCCCCGTTTAGTGGACACGCATTTGACCCATAGGGTCAGAGGCACCTCATCTGTGATAAAATAAGATCACCAGATGGAGGTGCTGCATGAGCACAAAAAAACAATTCACGCCGGAGGAGATCCGGCATCTACGGGCAAACCCGTACACACGGTGCGTGACAGCGGACACGATCTCCTACACCCTCGCCTTCAAGGAGGCGTTCTGGGCCTTGAGCCTGCAAGGGTACACCGGACCGGCCGCCTTCCGCAAGCTGGGCTATAACACGGAAGTCCTGGGCTTCGAGCGGGTCCACAACACCACCAAGCGCATTCGGCGGGAAGCCAAGTCTCTGGAAGGGCTTCGTGAGGGCACCCGGGGCGGCGTGCGCCTGCAGAAGGAGACAACATCGGCGGACTCCCCGTCTGTCGAAGCTGCCAGACGGATGCGGCGGGAGATCCTGTGCCTCCAGCAGCAGATGGCGTTTTTAAAAAAAGTCATGCGGCTGCACGACAAGCCGGAACAGTAGTCATGGACAGTGCCGGAGAACGGTTCGTGGCCATCCAGGAGGCGTTGGCGGACCGGAAGAACATCCTCACCGTGAAAGAGCTGTGCGAATTGGCCGGTGTGTCCCGCTCCGGCTATTACAACTGGGTGCGTTCCGAACGAGCCAGGGAAACGAGGGAGCAGAGGGACCGGGCAGATTTTGAGTGGATTTTAGAGGCGTACCGGTTCCGCAGCTACGCAAAGGGCGCCCGGGGCATCCACATGCGGCTGCTGCACATGGGCGTGCGGATGAATGTGAAGAAAATCCGCCGGCTCATGCGGAAGTACCGTCTCACCTGCCCCATTCGGAAGCCGAATCCCTACCGCAGATTACAGAGGTCTATCCGGATGGGCAGCACCGCGGAGAATCTGGTGAACCGGGAATTTGAATCACGCGGTCCCAGGGCCGTCCTCCTGACGGATATTACCTATATCCCTTTGAATGGGAAGTTCTGCTATCTGTCCACGATCCTGGACGCCTGCACGAAACAGGTCTTATCCTATGCCGTGAGCGAATCTCTGGAAGTGGATTTCGTTCTGGAGATGGTGGAGCGGCTGGTGCAGAACTACGGCACCTCGCTGAACAAAGAGACTGTGATCCACAGTGACCAGGGCACCCACTACACCAGCTTGAAATTCATTCAACTGGTGGAGAGCCGGGAGCTGCGGCGCTCCATGTCCCGCAGGGGCAACTGCTGGGACAACGCACCCCAGGAGAGCTTTTTCGGGCACATGAAAGACGAGCTGGCCGGTGAGATCCCCGGTTGGACATCCTTTGCGGATGCGAAGGCATCCATTGACCGCTGGATGGATTATTACAACCAGGACCGCTGCCAGTGGGACTTGGCGAAGCTGTCCCCAAACGAATTTTACGAGTACATCTCCACAGGTGAGCACCCCGCCGGAATGCTGCCGCAATGGGTCAAATGATTTTGTCCTTGACTTGGGGAGCACTTTATCAAAAAATCGGCCCGGAGGCGGTGTTTCCGCCCCCGGGTCCTCTTGCTTTTGGGAGAGATTTTGGGGAATTTACAACGCTGCCGTCAGGACTCTTTCCATGGCCTTGGCCGCCTCTTTCTGGGCTGCCGTAGTCACGTGGGCGTAGGTGTCCAGCGTGAACCCTGCCGAGAAGTGCCCCAGCATCCCGGACACCGTCTTGATGTCCACCCCGTTCTGGAGTGCCAGCGTAGCGAACGTGTGCCGGAGGTCGTGGAATCGAACTCTGGGCAACCCCGCCCGCTTCAGCACCCGGTGGAGTATATGCAGGACGCTATCCGGTAAGATTAGACTGTCAGTAGGTAAGGGAAACACCCAGGGACTGCTGCCAATTTCTTTTTTCTGTTGTTTCAGAACCCGGATGATGTCCTCTGCCACCGGAAGCGTCCGGTAGGCGTTCTTGGTTTTCAGGGAGGCATCTACGATTTTTCTGCTGATCCGGGCGATCTACTGTTTCATCCAAAGGTTTCCGTGTTCGAAATCGATGCCTTCCCATTTCGGGCCAAGCAATTCGCCTCTTCTCAATCTTGCTGCCAGCTCCACATAGTACATCTCGAATATCCTACTGTTTCTGGCATCTCTAAGGAAGGATGCCAGCTGTTCAATGGGCAGCGTTTTCATCTCCTTGCGTTTCAGCTTCGGCAAGGCACAGCCCTCTGTGGGGTCTGCTGCAATCAGCCGTTGCTCTTTGGCCAGCTTCATGGCCGAGGCGATGATCTGGCAGATGTTCCGCACCGTCTTGGGGCTCAAACCCTTTGCCTGATTTTTGCTCTCGACCCTGTCAATTCTCCCGCTGGTCAGCAGCTTCTTGTAGAATTTCTGTAACTCCAGAGAAGTGAGCTTTTCCAGCGGGACCTTGCCGATATTCGACTTAATGTGGTTGTTGATGTACCCCCGGTAGGTCTGGTGGGAGGACGGTCTCGCTTTGATCTTTGCGTAATTTTCGAACCACTCGTCCATCCAGGTACCTACCGTGTACTTCCCCGCCTTGGTGACGTCCAAGCTCTTTGTTTCCTCGATGGCCGCTTTCAGCTTGTTCTTCGCCTCTGCCTGGGTCCGGCCCAAGACGTTTTTGTAGATTAGCTTCCTGGTCTCCGGATTATGCCCGGCGGTATACCGCCCTTCCCACCGGCCATCTTTTCCTGATATTACCTTCACCGTTGGCTCGCTTCTTTGCCATGGCATCCGCCTCTCTTTCAACGACACACAATACCACAGAAAAGAAACAGCCAGGGCTTACAGCTACTGTTATCAGAAATTTAAGAAAGAGCTGCCAGCGGCAGCTCTTTCTCTTTGTATACCATATCAATCTTTGACGTGGGGACGCCCTGTTTTCACCCACTCTGTGGCTTGCTTTTCTTCCGCGTCTTCGAAAGAATAGGGCTCCAGTCCCCCAGCAATCCCCATGCCCAGCTGAAACCCGGCGATAAAGGTACCAGGGAGGTCTCCACCCGCAGTTCGTTCTCCCGATCCGCCAGCTGTAACAGAATTTCCTGGTCTTGCTCCCTAATCTTCCTTTGATTTTTCTGCAGGTGTGTTCCAGTGCCGCCCGGGTACTCCAAAGCTCCGGCTCCCGGTAGAACCGTGTGTGCAGGGCTCTTATGTAGCTGCGCCGCCTCCTATCAGCGACACACCATATCATGACGCTGGCTCAATAGCCGGGGGATACGTCATCTATTACCAGAAAAGCAACAACTTGGTTGTCCGGTCGGAATCCGTAGCGTTGCTTTCGGTTCCGCAATTCCTGATGGGACGTCCCTGCCGGAAGCGTGGGGCATAGCTCCAGGAAGCTGTGTGCATCCCAGCGGTGACCCATACTTTTTGCTCGTGCTTTCGGCCACCTGAAAAACTCCCGCAACCGCCCGTGCTGCGGGCAGTTGTAATCTGGCCAGAGGACGCCCGTGCCTACGGCCTTTATCCTACGGCACTGGCCGATCCATGCAGCGTGGGGCCGCACCTTTATGCACATTTATTGAATATGAACTTATTCAAATAAGTGCATTTTTAATCCTTGATAAATCCATAGCCGAATGCCTTTTCTTTCGTTCTCCTCAAATTCCTGAAATAAGGTCCAAACTGCCCCCAAAAGGGCGGACGCGGGAAGAGGCTGTTGCGTGCCCTCTGATGAAAGAGGGCACACAGCGGCTCACAAAGCCAAACGGGGGAGCGTCTCACCGCCCTGGGGCCTTTGACTGCTCAAAGTGGGACCGGCTTCTGATGTATAAAATTATATGGCCCTGTGCTGAAAACACAGGGCCATATAATTTTCGGAAATATCTCCGATTAGGAGATAAAATGAAAGTAAAATTTAGCACAAATTATATCTTTGCTAAACACAGCGGAGAGAAAACAAAGTACATGCCCAGCAGTGCTAAAATCGACAAAACAGCAACTAATTTGCCGTATTTCCAGGGGGTCATATCAACCTGTGCTTTTTCTTGAATCTCAATCAGTTCTGTTCGGGGGTGCCGCTTGGTGATAACATACATCACCAACACATCAAACGGGAAGAGAATCGCAAAGAAATAGAGGTAATGGACCTGTGGCAGCAACAGCGTCGCCAGCCAGTACAGGGGGATATGTACGCAGAACGCAGCCTTTGCGGCCAGCGGTGTAACCTTGCGGGAATAAATCGCATACAGAACAACCGCCAGTGTAGGAGCATTGAACGTGCCAAAAAATCTTTGCAGAAAATCGTACAGGCCGGAAGGTGCATACATGATGAACGGTGCAATGCCTATGGAAATGATTGCAATGATCACACCGCTGATTCGGCCTACACGGACCAGCCCTTTGTCGCTGAGTTTCTTTTTGAAAATGCTTTCATGGAACTCTAGAGAGTACAACGTTACACAGGAGTTTAGTGTACCGGCATAGGAACTCAGGATTGCGCCAACAATAGCGGCTCCGACAAAGCCCAGCAGGGGGGCAGGTAGGACTTCTGCAACCACCATAGGATACGCCATATCAGCCACTTCGATCGTATCGCCAAAGATCGCATAGGCAAACAGTCCTGTAGAGCAGAGGATCAGAGGACAGAACACCTTAATCAGGCCGAACAACAGGGCGCCCTTCTGGGCTTCTGCCAGACTTTTTCCTCCCAGAGCCCGCTGTACAAGGGATTGATTACATCCAAAATAGTACAGCATGTTAAACACCATGCCAGTAAACAAAATTGGCCAGGGGACCTCGGGCGCAGTAGCGGTTGCTGAGTTGATTGCGGTAAATTTCTCAGCCGGGACCCTAGACAGAAGGGCTTGGAAGCCATCTAAAAAGTTGCCGTTTCCCAAGAAGATTAAGGCAAAAATCGGCACGGCGCAGCCACCGATCGCGAAGAGGATGCCATAGATGGTATCCGCAGAGGCAGAGGCTTTAACACCGCCAACAATGGTATAAAAAGCCCCTACCAAACCCAAGATAAACGTGACCAGTGCAACCGCAGTGAAATGACTGATATTCAGGATCTCGCCGACATTGAACATCTGTTCAAAAACCAGCGCGCCGGAATAAAGTACGGTCGGCAGGAATGTCAGCAAATATGTGGCAAGCAGCAAAAAAGCAACCAGCTTTTTGACGCCTGCATCATATCTGGTCTCTAAAAACTCTGGGACAGTCATAACACCCTGCCGGAAATAGTGGGGCAGGAAGATAAATGCTAAGCCGATTGCGCCGATACAAGCAGGAGCTTCCCAGGCCATTGGACCCATGTTGGAGGAATAGACCTGTCCGCTCAGGCCTACCAGTTGCTCAGTAGAGAGGTTTGTCAGCAGAATTGTGGCACAAATTACGCCGCCTGTCAGAGATCTGCCTGCCAGAAAGTATCCGTCACTGCCGCTGACATTGATCTGTCTGGTTTTATAGACCACATAGACAAAGACGACCAGCAAGCATATAGCCATACTGATAGCAGTAAACATCGCTGATATTTCACCTACCTTTTTATATTATGCGTAGTATCAGTGAGTTCTCTGTGGTTTACTCTGTTTTTCAATAAGTTAGTTGTACTGGTTTATCTGTGCGGTAAGATTCGGTGGCAGCCAGGGCCAGTTTGATACCGACCAGCCCGTCATAGGCGTCTACGGGAGAGGGGTTGCCTGCCCGGACGCAGTCAACAAATGCCTGCAATTCGCCTTCATAGGCATCCTTAAAGCGTTCCAGAACCCAGTCAGACATATCTGTGGTGCGGCTGCGGTCTCCGATCATTGTCACATTGGTCAGGCGGTCCTGCCCAACCAGAATGGTCTTCTCCTTACCAACGACCTCTGTACGGCATTCATAAACATTATTGCCATTGCGGCAGACCTCGATCATTCCCAGAGCACCATTTTCGAACTTCAGCAGCATCTGGCCATGATCCACATCGTTCAATTCATTGAGGAAGTCGTATTTCAGTACACTGCCGCGAGAATAGATTTCCGTGATCTCGCAGCCCATCATCCAGCGGACGATGTCCAAATCATGTACACCCATATCCACAAACAGACCGCCGCTCTGCGGGACATAGTTGGGGGGAGGTCCTTTGGGATCTCTGCAGCAGTCATGGACATAGATGGGCTTACCGCATTCGCCGCTTTCGATCATCTTTTTTCCGGCCATGTAAGCAGGGTCGTACCGGCGCATATAGCCGATCATGACAAAGGCGTTGTATCGTTCAACTTCTTTTACGATCTTCTCCGCCTCGTCAAGCTCAAAGGTAATGGGCTTTTCACAGAAGATCGGCTTTCCGCTGGGAATTGCCGCCATCAATACCTCATAGTGAGTCTGGGTCGGCGTTGCAATGACAATGGCTTCCACTTCAGGGTCATTGATCAGATCACGGTAGTCTGCATAACCTTTTACTCCGAAATCCGTTTCACCCCGTTTTAAAGCATCTGGGAAAGCATCTGCAACTGCTACCAATTCCGCGCCAAATGTCCGAGTCACGTTTTTGGTATGATGGTAACCCAGGCGTCCGAGCCCGATGGTGCCAATTTTCAGATTTGCCATGACAGCAACTCCTCCTTATTAGTCCCGGGCATTTGTTAAAACAAATGCCCGGGAATTTCAAAGTTCAAAAACACGCCAAACGATGATGCCAATTACTTTGCGGTCCAGCCACCGTCAACCATCAGAATGTGACCGCAGATAAAGCTGGCATCATCAGAGGCCAGAAAGACGGCGGGGCCGGCAATGTCATCCGGAGTAGAGATCCGGCCAATGGGATGGCCGTCAATGCAGTCCTGAAGGAATTTGCCCTCCAGCGGAGAATTGATGTCGATAAACAGGGGTGTATCTACAACACTGGGGCAGATCGCGTTTACATTGATGCCGAAAGGAGCCAGCTCGACACCCAGCTCACGCGTCATATTGACCACACCGCCCTTGGCGGCGCAATAGATGGATTGATCCACAAAGGCAACGCAGCCGGAAATGGAGGCGATATTGATAATCTTGCCGCTTTTGTTGGCTTTCATAGTGGGTGCTACACCTTTGATCATCAGCCAGGTGCCCTTCAGAGTGACATTGTTCACGTAATCCCAGTCTGCCTCAGTAGCATCTGTGATAGATGCCATCTTGGACAAACCTGCGGAGTTGACAAGAATATCAATGGTGCCATAAGTATCCAAGGCCTGCCGAACAGCGGCTTCAATACTGGCCTGCTTAGAAATATCGCACTGAATAGCCATAGCGTCGCCGCCATTGGATTTGATGTGGTTCACGGTCTCCGCGGCAGGGTTGCGGTCCAGGCAGATAACCTTTACGCCTTCCTTACCAAATCTGGCAGCAATACCAGCGCCGATACCTCTTGCAGAGCCGGTTACGATTGCAACTTTTCCCTGAATGCTTGCCATAAAAGATCCTCCTTAAATATCACATATCAGCACACCCGTGCCAGAGCTACACAAGAAAGACTTTACAGAATAGGGCAGGCCAGAAGCTTATCTTTGGGGAACTTGGAGATTACCAGAGGGCCGTCTTTGGTGATGACCACCTCGTCTTCGATGCGGGCGCCCACATGCCCCTCGCCATCATAGGTCTCCACAGCGATGACCATGCCTTCCTGCAGCTCCACAGGATGCTCCAGAGAGAAGCTACGCTCGATCATGGGCCGCTCCCACAGGCATACGCCCAATCCATGGCCAAATGCCAAGCCAAATGCCTCACCTTCATTTTTAAAGCCCCAGTGCTTGAAATCAGGCCATGCATTCACGATATCTGCTGTGGTGTTGCCTACCCGACATTTATCAATTCCGGCCAGCAACATCTGATAGGCACTGTCATACACTCGCTTTGCCTGGTCAGAGGGTTCACCGCAGCACAACGTCCTGTAATAACAGGTGTGGTAGCCATTGAACAATGTGCAGAGATCCGCAAATACCATATCGCCAGGCTGGATCACACGATCAGAGGACAGATGCGGGTGGGGATGTGCCCGGGTGCCAGAGGTCATCTGGATATTATGTATCCACTGTGATCCCTGCCGATGCAGCTCTGCGGCGGCTACTGCCTGCAACTCATTCTCCTTCACGCCGGGATGCAGCGCACGGGCCATTTGATAGAAAGCTGCGTCCACACTGGCGGCAGCCTGCATCATGATCTGGATCTCGTCCTCGTTTTTGATCTCACGGGCGGCACACATGATTTCTTCGCCATCGCCCAGCTTATAACCTCGCTTCGTCAGTTCCGCCATCAACTGGCCGTCGATCTTGTCTACACCGATGGGGGCCTTTGGATCCAGATGATTTTCCTCCATCACCATTCGGAGATCCGCCTCAAATTTATCCAGATGTCCGCCATCCATGCCCCAGCTGGCAGGCAGAGCGCCAAACATTGTTGTATGAGCGGGATAGGCCCGATTTTTAATCCAAGAGCAGTTAATCCGCTCATTGGCGACCTCGGAGCCGAATCCAAAAATATAAGGTTTGCCGCCGCGGGGGACAATGGCATACCTTCCCATATTATCGACTTCTGGAGAGGCTACCGCCGTGGATGTTGCATACCGTTTGTTCTCTGTGGCAAACAGAATCAGGCAGGAAAAGTCAGACTTTTCCAGGAGCTTCTGAATCCGTCCCTCGCGGTACTCCCGCATTCGTGTAAAGTCAATCCGGTCTTCATAATCGACCTGCATCGTCCCCTTGGTGCCGTATACCATTTTGATTCCTCCCTGCGCATATATCGCTTTAATTTACTTGGTTCTTTTGGTATACCAAGAATACCATTCGGCTTATGAATTTGTCAATATACTTAATGGGCTCTGGGGATCAATTCTATTTTTTGTAACATTCGGATCAAAAAATATATACACTTTTAACAAATTTCTATGCCCAGTCCTAATTCTTATGTGTATTCTGCTCCGAATCTCGGTATTCCTAGTATTATTTCTGATTCAAGCGATTCCGCAGCATTCAGACTTTTTATATATCAGAAAAAAATACGCCTGCTTTCCTTATGGAAGCAGGCTGCATTTTCCTGAAATCCGCACAATTATGTGGCAGATTCATCATTTTTTAATTTTTGAAGATGGTACTCCATGGTCGATATCATATGTTGTTGAACAGCTTCACATGCCTTCTCAACATCTTTGGCCTCGACGGCCTCTAAAATCGCCTGATGCTCCCGCCTGGAGGCCATGATGCGGGTATGGTCTTCTTGAACGAGATGCCGCATCCGGTTGGACTGGTCTTTCAGCCCATCCAGCATCGCCTCTAATCTGCCGTTTCCCGTGTTGTGAATATAAATACCGTGAAAGACCTCGTCTTGCTGGGCAACTTCTGCGTAATCTTCGAGATGATAAGCCTCTTCCATCGCATCAAAAGCATCTGCCATCTGTTGAATGGACGCCTTTGTTGCACGTCCAATATACAATTCAATTGCCAGAACATCCAGGGCCTTCCGAAGGGTGTACACATCTACGACATCATGTTTGTATAGGGGCGCCACCACCATACCTCGCCCGGGCGAGATCACAACAAAACCCTCATCTGCCAGGCGCATAAGTGCAGTACGGACCGGGGTCCGGCTAATATGCAGCATTTCACTCAGATGCCGCTCAACCAGCAGGGTAGACGGCTTGATTTTATTCTCAATAATCGAGCTTTTTAGCCACTGATACGCATACTCCTGCTTATTAGTGAGAAGAGGGTCCAGAGAGTTTCCCTGCGCCGCGACCTCTTGATATACCAGTCTTTTGTAAGACATATCTGATAAAACCTCTTCACAAAAGATTCTTCCGGATGGAGTTCATCTGGAAAATTTCAGAAACCATAAACCGAAAACAAATCTGCAACGCTGTATACTATAATTAACATATATTATAGCATGACGAGACAAATCCTGGCAATACCAAGATGAAGAATGGCTAGTATGTTCCAAGTTTTTGACTCCAAGTCTCCCTTTAAGTTCCTGTCGCTCTGTGGCAATCGTAGTGTCTGGGAATTGGCCTGTCCCGAGAACGCAAAAGTCGAATTGTGGCCTTTTTGTTCAAAAAAACAGGAAATACTGATTCAAAAAACTGTGCTGCAATGTCACTAAGTTAAGAACCGGGGCACCCCTGTTCTTAACTTTCGCTTTTTAAGTCTCCCCCAATTTGTGCGAAATAAATTACTACTTTGTGCGCCGTTCCTTCGGAAAACGCTTAACTTAATGACATTGCCCTGTACTGTGGGGCTTTTTGAACAGGCTTCCGGACTTCCCACAGCAGTCCTCTATCCCCTGCTTTTTGCGGGAAACTCAATTTTTCCTAAATCGTGTGGTGGGTAACAACTTCAAACTCATCGGCCACGCACTTCTCCCCAGACAATTCCAAACTAAGGCATCATATCACATGTTTCTGGTTCAGGTCAAATTCTCTTCTAATGGCAAACAGTCCAAAGGACACACAGAGGCTCACACGGCCAAACAAGATCTGGATTTTTTCTGTCCTTCGGGCTGTTGGTCCCCCAAAGTTGGGCCAGGTTTCTGCTCGGAACTGAGACGGCGTATAGCTGGATGTGGTGCTTGCCCTGCCCAGTTCCATGGCTCAAGAAATGAGAAGAATAGCTTCGCTTTATTTCTTGAAATATCCTTACTTAGTTCGAAGCGGGGTAAGCCTTCCCACATGGTTGTGCAGTTTTTGGTAATTGCAGTTGCCTCGAATCAGCACGGCAGATCAAGGCCAAATCTGTGTTTGCGGTTATTTTGCAAGTGGGATAAAATAGTTAAAATTAAAAGGGAAAAAACTGACACACAGGCTCTACGGAACGTGCTTTGCTGTCGGGCGATGTATCGCCTGATATGAAAGGCAAAAACAGAAAAACGACCTCCGGATTACGGGCCACTAGATTAGTGACTCATAACCCGGAGGTCTGGTTCAAGTCTAGCCCCCGCAACCATAAAATCGCTGCTTCCCACCCGGAAAGCGGCGATTTTCTCTGCCCGTTTGCAACTTTTTTGGACATCCCCATTTTCTGGACACCGGGGTGACCCAAACCATGACCCAGATGGGTCAAAAAACGCGCCCGGAGGCGGAAATACCGCCTCCGGACTTTTCCGCTTTCGGGGAAGATTTTTTTGTTTACAGTGTTGCCGTCAGGACCCTTTCCATGGTTTTTGCTGCCTCCTTCTGGGCTGCTATTGTGACATGGGCATAAGTGTCCAGGGTGAACCCGCGCTGAAGTACCCCAGTATCCCGGACACCACCTTGGTGTCCACGCCGTTCTGGAAGGCCAGCGTGGCGAAGGTATGCCGGAGATCGTGGAATCTGACCCGAGGCAGCCCCGCTCGTTTCAGTACCTGGTGGAGCAAACTATCCGGCGAGATGGGACCGCCGGTGGGTGAGGGAAACACTCAGGGACTGCTGACGGTTTTCTTCCTCTGTTGTTTCAGAACCTGGATGGTATCCTCCGCTTGCGGCAGCGTCCGGTAGGCGTTCTTGCTTTTCCGGTGTGCTTTTACGATTTCGTCATTGATCCGGGCGATTTGCCGTTTCACCTGGAGGTTGTCATGTTCGAAATCGATGTCCTCCCACTTCAGGCCGAGCAATTGGCCTCGCCGGAGACCGGTTGCCAACTCCACGTAGTACATCTCGAATACCCCGCTGTCTCTGGCCTCTCTAAGGAAGGAGTCCATCTGTTCAATGGGCAGTGTTTTCATCTCCCGATGTTCCAGCTTCGGCGGGATCTGCTACGATAATTCTCTGCTTCTTTGCCAGTTTCATGGCTGAGGCGATGATCTGGCAGATGTTCAGCACTGTCTTGGGGCTCAGCCCCTTTGCCTAGTGCCTGCTCTCTACTCTGTCAATTCTCCCGCTGGTCAACAGCTTCTTGTAGAGCTTCTGTAACTCCAGAGAAGTGAGTTTTTCCAGCGGAACTTTGCCGATATTCGGCTTGATATGGTTATCGATGTACCCCCGGCAGGTCTGGTGGGGGGAGGAGCGACCCTTAATCTTTGCGTAGTTTTCAAACCACTCGCCTAGTGCCGCTTCCTATCAGCGACACACCATATCACGACGCTGGCTCAATAGCCGGGGGATGCAGCATCTATTATCAGAAAAGTAACAACTTGGTTGTCTGGTCAGAATCCGTAGCGTTGCTTTCGGTTCCGCACTTCCTGATGGGACGTCCCTGCCGGAAGCGTGGGGCATAGCTCTAGGAAGCTGTGTGCATCCCAGCGGTGACCCATACTTTTTGTTTGTGCTTCTAAGTATTCCAGAAAAGTGACCCTAAAGATGAGCCGATCCCTCTGTTTTTGGTCCTGCTTTCGGCCACCTAGAAAACTCCCGCAACTGCCTGTACTGCGGGCGGTTGTGATCTGGCCGGAGGGCGCCCGCTATGCTTTCAACTGGTGGAGCCACCCCCGATTCTGGGGAAAAATGTGTTTCCATGGCAATCTCGCACTTCCACTCCCCACTTCCGCCCAGCCGTAGGATGACTTTTGTGGGGGGCACGGCTATCCCGTCCCCATTCGCCCCACACAGCGGCTCACATACCAAACAGAGGGGGGCTTCTTCCAGTCCTCCAACCCGTGGTCGTCCCAAGTGGGGCCGGGCTTCTGCCCAGAACTGCAGCCGCCGTATAGCTGGACGAGATGCTTGCCCACAAAAACGCCCGGATGGTCTTGTACAAAGAATCAACAGAGCCGCCCCGCTGATTTTACCCAGCTCCCCACATGGGTCCAAAGGTCTGTGCCATTTACATAGAGTTGCCCGCATTCCAAGCATCCCGTGGCCCAACTCATTTCATATTGCATTTTGGAATTTGAATACATAGTATCCACATTGCATTAGCGGATGTTTATTTCGTCAGATCCTCATTCTTTGCCTTCTGCTGAAGAGGTTCCATATTTCTGCCGTAGCCGTTCCCAATGGCGTAGGAACGTAGTGGGCGGGAGTTTCAGGCGTTCCGCAGCCTTACGGATACTTCCGTACCGCTCGTAGAATGTCTGGAGATACCGCAGCTCCATACGCTCCAGCATCTCATTCAGTCCCGCCTCTGCCGGAGCATCCTGAACAGGCTCCGGACCCGCCACGTTCATCGGCAAGCTCTCCGGCTGAATCAAGTCTGTATCCGTGATGATGGTCGCCTGCTCAATGCTGTTTTTCAGCTGGCGGACGTTCCCTTCCCACCGATAGTTCAGCAACGCAAAGCAGGTTGCTGGGGACAGTTTCCGATGAAAGTCGTATTTTTGATTGTAGTAATCTAGAAAATGCTGAGCCAGAGGAATGATGTCATTTTTTCGCTTCCGGAGCGGCGGAATATGGATCGGCATGACATTCAGCCGGTAATACAGGTCCTCCCGAAAGCGTTTCTGCTGCACCATCTCTTCCAAGTCGCAGTTAGTAGCGGCGATCACTCGGATGTCCACCTGTATGGGTTCGTTGCCGCCCACGCGGATGAAAGAGCGGTTCTGCAGCACATGGAGCAGTTTGGCCTGCATATTCAGAGACAGCTCGCCGACCTCATCCAGAAACAGCGTTCCGTGATCTGCTGCCTCTAGAAGGCCTGGCTTCACTTTGCTGCCAGCGCCGGTGAAGGCATGGCCTTCATGTCCAAAGAGTTCGCTCTCAAAGAGAGACTCTGTGATGGCAGCGCAGTTGATGGGAACAAACCGCCGGTTGGACCGCCCGCTGTTCTGGTGGATGAATCTGGCAATCTCATCCTTACCTACACCGGTTTCTCCCAGCAGAAGGGCGGTAGAGTCCACCTTGGCTATCCGGGCGGCCAGGGCCAGCACCTTCAGCATCTCCTTATCGGCCACAATCAGTTTGCTTTGGCCACCCATCCGGGCCTTGATGCTCTCCAGTTCCTGGAGATATTGGTCATTCAGTCCCCGGATCTTATCAAGCTCCTGCTGCAAAGAGCTGATTTCGTCCAAATCCCGGTCATTACAGATATAGAATTCAATCTCACCGCAGCTATCAAATACCGGCGTGCAGGACACATGTGCACTGCGCCCTGTGCGATAGAAGGTCTGCACAATGGTGTGTGGCTTTTTGGTCTTTGCTACGATAGCACCGCAGGATTCGGAAATCAGATGGTTTTTCACCAACTGCTCCACCGGCACCCCCACTAACTCCTCTCTCCGAATCCCGGTGAGGACCTCATAAGCCCGGTTGATCCGCAGCGTCACCAGATTCCGGTCTGAGATCTGGATGGCATCCGTAGAGTTCTCGATAAAAGCATCCAGGACACGGTTCTGTTCTTCCAAATCCAAAACTCGCTTGCGCAGTTCCTCCATGGTCTCATGGGAAAACTGCGAGCGCACCTGCTTTTGCTCCAAAAATGGAACACCTCCCTTCGCCTTTTGCTCTTTTGTGCAATTTCAAATTTGAAATCACACTTTTTATCGTCAAAACTCATATCATCTTTGCTTTGTTTTTAACAAAAATGACTATATCATAAATCTTATGTTTTCACAAGTTCCAATTTCGGAGCACTCTGCTCAAAATTCGTTCCAATTTTGGAACACAAAATTGCAATTTTTTTCACATAATCGAGGCCCCGTTTCCGTCATGGAAAATAATTCGATCTTTTTTGAATTTCGGGAGGAACCGCAATTCCATACAGTCATAGGGGTTTCTGGCTTTTCGCTGGAATGTTTTTTTAAATTGGCAAGATTTTTGCTATAATGATTTGTCGAATTCCAACGGAATGTGTTGGTGGCGGAAATCCCCCGCCAGACATACCATCGATGAAATATGTGAGATTTTAAGGAGGTACAAGAGATGGAAGACTGGAAGGTACTCTATGCTTCCAAATTAATGACGGCAGATGAGGCCGTCCGGCAGATCCCCGATGGTTCCCGGGTCTTTTTCGGCCATGCGGCCAATGAACCCCCCGTCCTGGTGGATGCGCTGGTGCGAAACTATGAGCAATATAAGGATGTGGAGATCGTCCACTGGGTTCCCATGGGAAAAGGGGAGTACTGCGATCCCAAGATGAAGGGGCACCTTCGCCACAATGCCATGTTTGTGGGCGGCCCAACCCGCAAGGCTGTGCAGGAAGGACGGGCGGACTACACACCCTTTTTCTTCCACCAGTCCACCCGATTCTTCTCTGACGGCACCTTCCCCATTGACGTGGCGATGGTTTCCGTCACTCCGCCGGACAAGCACGGCTATGTGTCCCTGGGCGTCTCCGTGGGCGGCACCAAGCCCGCCTGCCTGAACGCCAAAATGGTCATTGCCCAGGTCAACGACCAGATGCCCCGCACCATGGGGGAGTCCTTCCTTCACGTCTCCCAGCTGACCTGCTGTGTGGAGGCATCCACGCCTCTGCCGGAGCTGGGCGGAGGCACCATCGGCGAAGTGGAGGAAGCCATCGGCCGGAATGTGGCCTCCCTGGTGGAGGACGGCTCTACATTGCAGCTGGGCATCGGCACCATCCCTGATGCGGTGCTGAAGTTCCTGGGGGACAAGAAGGATTTGGGCATCCACTCCGAGATGTTCTCCGACGGCGTGGTGGATCTGTACCAGAAGGGGGTCATCACCGGTGCCAACAAGCGGCTGGACAAGGGCAAGATGGTGGCTGCCTTCCTGATGGGCTCCAAAAAGCTTTACGACTTTGTGGATGACAATCCGGACGTGATGATGCGGACTGTGGACTACGTGAACACCCCCGCCGTGATCTGCCAGAATCCCAAAGTGGTGTCCATCAACTCCTGCCTACAGGTGGACTTCAACGGTCAGGTGAACTCCGAGTCCATGGGCACCAAGCAATTCTCCGGCATCGGCGGTCAGCTGGACTATGTCCGCGGCGCGGCCATGTGTCCCGACGGCAAAGCCATTCTGGCCATGCCCTCCACGGCCAAGCACGGGGAAGTGTCCCGGATCGTTCCGGTGTTTGAGCCCGGCACCACTGTCACCACCACCCGTACGGACGTCCACTACATCGTGACGGAATACGGCGTCGCCAACCTGCGGGCCAAGAGCCTGCGGGAGCGGGCCCGGCTCCTCATCAACATCGCCCACCCCAAGTTCCGGGATCAGCTCTGGGAAGCTTACTACGAACGCTATGGCAAGGAGGATCAGTAATATGTCCGCGAAAAAAATTGAGGCCGTCAATGGACATACCTTACAAAAGGTATTCCTGTCCGTGGAGGATCACATCGCCGTTATGACCCTCCACAATCCCCCGGTGAATGCGGCAGATGGCGTGGTGCAGGAGGAGATCCTGCTCCTGTGCGACTATATCAACCATGAGGACGACATCTGGGTGTGCATTATGCACTCCGACATCAAAACCTTCTGCGTGGGCGTGGACATCAAGCGATTCTATCAGAGCATCCTGGATAAGGATGTCACCAATACCCAGGAGGTCTATTACGATGGAGCTCAGGCCCTCTATGAACTGCGGGTTCCCCTGATCTGTGCAGTTCACGGCCACTGCCTGGGCGGCGGCGTGTGCTACCCCGCCGGTGCGGATATCTCTATCGCCGTGAAGGGGACCCTCTTCGGCGCACCGGAGGCAAAGCTCAGCGTGGTGGGCGGCAGCGCCCATCTAGCCCGCATTCTGCCCCCCCAGATCCAGCGGGATATGAGCTACTGCGGCACCTTCATCACCGCAGAAGAGCTCCACGACAAGTACGGCGGTGTCACCATGGTGGTAGACACACTGGAGGAGCTGATGCCCGCGGCCATGGACAAGGCGCGGGAGCTGTGCCGCCGTGGTCCCCTGGTGCTGCGGTACCTGAAAGCCTGCATGAATGAACAGGAGGATTTCCAGATCCACCGGAAGGATGAGCTGGAGGTGACTTACACCCGCTACATGGCTCGTCATGCGGATTTCAAGGAGGGTGTTTCCGCCTTCCTGGAAAAGCGGGAGCCGCAGTATACCGGCCAGTAAAACACATCCCCCATACAAGACTTTAGGAGGAAGGATCATGAGAAAGAATGCAAAAAAACTGTTTGCGCTGATTCTGGCACTGTGTATGTCGCTGACGTTGCTGACTGCTTGCGGCGGCGATACCGCTGGCAGCGATTCAGGCGTGGGAGAGAGCTCCTCCGGTGGCGAGACGATCACCTGGCGCCTGCAGAGCAGCTACTCCCTGAATTCCCTGCAGGGCGATATGGCCACCAACCTGAAGGAGGCTCTGGAGACCGCTACCAATGGCCGCCTTCAGGTGGAGCTGTATGAGCCGGGCGCTTTGTGCCAGACCTCCGATATACTGACCTATCTCTCGCAAAATGCCTTTGACTGTGCCGTCATCTTCGGCTCCACCTTCTCCGGCCTGATTCCGGAGGCGGATCTGGCCTGCGGCATCCCCTTTGCATGGGAGAGCTCCGCCGAAATCTATGACGTAATGGAGAACTATGGGTTGCTGGATGTGATCCAGGAGGCCTACGGAGAACTGAATCTCAAATACTACTGGAATGCCCATGAGCCCAACTACAACGTCCTGGCAAACTTCCAGGTAGAGAGCCTGGAGGACTTCCACGGCAAAAAGATCCGCGCTCTGGGCGTGTGGGGCGACTTCCTGGCTGCGTTGGGGGCCTCTCCCACCAACATTGCCGGCACAGAGGTCTATCAGGCCCTGCAGCTGGGCACCATTGACGGCGCTCTGTATGGCTGGTCCTCTCTGAGTGACTCCAACAACATCCGCGAGGTGGCGCAGTACGCCCTCAGCCCCTCCATGTGCTTCTGCCAAATGGCCACCGTGGTGAATCAGGACAGCCTGAACAAGCTCCCTGAGGACCTGCGGAGCATCGTGGACGAGACCATCCGGCTGGCCAACATCGGCGTCATCGGCCAGGCCCATGTGGTTGGTACGGAGAAAAGTGTTCGAGACGCTATCCAGGGCGGCTACACTGAGCTGTCTCCGCTGCCTGATGACGTCCTGGCCGAGATGCGTGAAATTGCTGTCACCCAGACCTGGGAAGAGCTGGCCGCCAAGAGCGAGCGTATGGCCCGCGGTATCGAGATCATCAAGCAGCAAAACCGTGACTATGGCCGCCAAGTGGATTACTGAGTCCGCGCGTTCCTCACAGAAAAATAGAATTCAAGAGAAGGGAAAGTGAGACATGAACGCACTATTGAAATTATCAGGCGGCATTGACGCCATTAATCGGACCATTGGCAGAATCTTCGCCTGGATTCTTCTGCCCATGATCTGCCTCACCGCCTTTGAGGTATTCTCACGTTATGTCCTCAAGTCTCCAACCGTCTGGGCATGGGAGCTGATTATCCAGATCTGGGGCCTGATGCTGATGGCCTGCGGCGGATACTGCTACTGGAAGGGCGGCCTGGTGCGAGTGGATCTGCTTTATAATAAATTCCCTGTCAAAGTCCGCTGCGGTATCAATATCGCCACCGCCATTCTGGTCCTAATCTGTATGGGGCTGGTATTTATCTACGGAATAAACATCTTCCTACTGTCCTTCCGCCTCAATGAACGGATCTCTTCCGTGTGGGGGTCTCCCATGTGGACCATCCGGTTTTGGGTGCCTCTGGGCGCTGCACTGATGTTCATTCAAGCCATCAGTGAGCTTATCAAGAATGTAGCCGCTATGGCAGGCAAGATTGAACTCACCAACAACTCCAACGAAGTCGCGGAGGCAATTGAAATCGTGAAGTCCGCTGAGCATCTGCCTGACGAAACCGGAAAGGAGGACATACAGTGAGTCCTGATATTATCATTTTGCTGCTGGGGCTGGTAGCCCTGATGGCGCTAGGCATCCCCATCTGCTTTGCCATGATGAGCGTGGCTTCAGTCATCCTGCTGGTGTTCTACGGCTCTGGCCTGCTGAATGTGTTGAACGCAGCATTTGTTTATCAGATGCAGTCGGAGTCCCTGCTGGCCATCCCCATGTTCGCTCTGATGGCGGCGTTCCTCCAGACCTCCGGCATCGGCGGAGACATCTACGAATTCTTCCACAAGTGGCTTGGCGGTATCAATGGCGGTCTGGCTATGGCCACAGTGGCCACCACAGCAGTCATCGCCGCTATGAGCGGTGTGGCGGCCACCGCTACCATCATGATGGGGCTGATTGCACTGCCAGCTATGTTGGACCGTGGTTATGACAAAGCGTTGGCCACTGGCCCCGTGCTGGCAGGTGGCTGCCTGGGCCCCATTATCCCGCCCTCTACCATCATGATCATCATGTCTTCCTATACCGGCGTGTCCGCAGGCTGGCTGTTTGCCGGCGGTGCGTTGCCCGGCGTAGGCTTGGCCCTGCTGTTCATCATCTATATCGGCATCCGCTGTGCCATCAATCCCAAGCTGGGCCCCGGCATCCCCAAGGCCGAGCGTCCCTCCTGGGGCGAGAAGATGCGGGTGTTTAAAAAGGTCATCGCCCCCATTGCCATCATCGTTCTGGTGCTGGGCTGCATCTATGCCGGAATCGCAACACCTACTGAGGCCGCCGGTGTGGGCGCCTTCGCCTCCATGGTGTATGCCCTGATTACCCGGAAACTGAATGTGAAGAATCTGCGGGCCTCTCTCATCCAGACCATGGAGGTCTCCGCCATGCTTATGTGGATTCTCATGGGAGGCGCCGCTTACAACTCCCTGGTGAATATCACCCGCCTGTCTGACGTGGTAGCCGCTGCTTTTGCAAGCTCCAATCTGGACGGCCTGCCCCTGATGCTGCTGATCTTTGCGCTGTTCTTTGTGATGGGGATGTTCCTGGACACTACGCCCATCATCATGATTGCCATTCCCATTCTGCTGCCGGTAATCCAGGCTTCTTCCCTGGACACCAACGCCACCATCCTGATTCTGTGTGTCACTCTTTGCCTGGGCATGATTACTCCGCCTTTTGGCATCAATATGTTCTACTTGCAGGGTGTGGCACCTCCGGGAGTGGACACCAAGGTTATGTACAAGGCGGTCATGCCGTATGTTATTATTTTCCTGGTTGCTTGCTTCTTTATGATGCTCTTCCCGGAACTGATTGTCATCTTCCCGAACGCTGCGATGGGATATTGATCTGGAAGAACATCGGAGCTGCAAAGACCCAGGGCCCGTTCCGTTTGATTCATGCAATGTGGTGTTAACACATCTCCCCCAATATGTAAGCATAAACCGTTAGATGCATTTCTTGTACTCCTTATTTTCGGCATCTTTCCCCGCCCCATGACCTGCCACAGATTGCTGAAAACCGTCATGGAGTAGGAAGAAATGAATTCCGGGTTTTGGACGATTCCAGGTCCCACAAAAGTCCGGAAAACGTTGCGGTGCAGCGGATAGAGAAAACGATAGCAGTTTATAACCCGGAGGTCGTAGGTTCAAGTCATGCCCCGCAATCACAAAACCGTCTGATTTCATAGAAATCAGACGGTTTTTCTGCCTTTACATCCAAAGGTTTCCGGAGAAATAACGCGATTTTACAAAATTTGCAGTTGCCCCAAACCATGACCCATACAGGGCAAAAAACGTGCCTTGGCGCAACTCTGCCGTGCCAAGGCTTCCCTGCTGTTTGGAACCATTTTTCCACTTTCAGCTTGGTCGTCGTCTCTGCCTGGGTCCTGCCAAGGACGTTCTTGTAGATGGCCTTGCCTGTCTCGGGATCATGCCCTGCGGTATCCCCCCTCCATCTTTTCTCTTTCTGATGTTACCTTCGCCGTTGATCTATTTCTTCACCATAGTATTCGTCTCCTTTTCAACGACACAATATACCACAGAAAAAAGAAATAGCCAGGGAAAGGTGACGGTTTTATTAAAGTTAAGAAATAACTGCCAACTGCAGCAAATTCTCCTGGGTCTGGTGAGCTAACGTTTCCTTAATTTTCCTATAAGCCTGTTCCGGTTTCTGCCGGACACCCTAAGTTTCGGTGCCCGGCAGAACCTTGCGTGTAGGGAACCCATGTAGTCATGCATTGTGCTGCATCCTTGTTAGTGACACATCATATCACGACGCTGGTTCAGTAGCCAGGAAACTGGATAGAAATTTTTAGAAAAGTAACAACTCGGCTGCCTGGCTGGAGGCCCTATGTTTGTTTTCAGTACCGCAAGGGGATGCGCTCTGGAACCGTGGGCCAAAACCGCAGAAAACCGTACATATCCCCGGCACGCCCCCACTTTTTGATTTTGTCTCTAAGCATTCCGGGAAAGTGATCCCAGAGCGGATCCCATCCCCATATTTTTGCCCCACTTCACAGCCCTATGAAAACCCTTGAAACAGCCCGCACTGCGGACTGCTGTGATCCGACCGGAGGCCGCTTGCGCTCCCCCGGTCTTTATCCTGTTTTTTCTTTCGTCCTCCGCAGAGCCTCAAAACTACCTTGTTTCCGCTCCCAATGGTTCGGTGGGGCTGGGACTATTCCCTGCTTCCGTGGCGGGCACACAGGCCACACACTGTTCGTAGCCGCTTCAGCCGTCCTGGTGCTGCCCTCTCTGCCAAAGCCTCAGACAAACCACTCACAGGCGGCAACGTGTGACTCTCCCGTTCAGGGCCCCAGTTCTCGGTCTTGTCTCTTTGCATTATTCATCGAGAGCTTTCTATATTCTTTAGTGCGGTGCAAATTTTGATAGATCTGTCCCTCAAAATCCTGCACCAGAATATCAAAAGCCACCGCAGAGCGGAATGAATCGCCCTTTGGCTCTTGGGGATTTCAGGAAGCAAAAGGTCCGAAAAGCACTGCGGCACAGCAGTTTGACGGACGGAATGCAGCCGGGGAACCGAAAGTCCTCATGCCTTCAAACCAGCGGTTTCCGTCCGAATACTGTCAGGATCCAAACAGGCCGGACCGTTGCTTATTAATTATTTTTCGAGATATTGGTTAATTTTGCTGCCCAGAATGGGGATGTACTGGACGATCTTCTCCTTGCTGACCGTGTAGAAAAACCTGCCGGGAATGTAGGCGATATTTTTTATCCAATATTTAAAACCAGCAGTTTGAGAATGACAGCGCAAAGCATTCACCAGATCATCGTCTCGGCTATGAAGCCAACAAATGCTTATCACAGCAGCTCAGAATACGGCAAAACCACGCAAAAATTCTTCCAGATGCCATCTAATTCTTTGAAGGCGCAGGAAACCCGGCTGATTTCTTTGGAAACCAGCCGGGAGAGAAGCGGAATGCAATACCAGGCGGTAGCCTGTGTCCACTTTGAAAAGGCAGAGAAAAAGGGGCAATGCCCACTGCTCAAGGTGCGGCAGAGATAAGCCCGAGATTTCCATCTATGAGCCGATGCTGTTTCAAACAGCTATAAAGCCAGGTTGGGTCTGCCAGACCAATTTGAGCTTGTTTTACATGGCCCCGTAAAAGGCAAAAAACGTCCCGGTACAAGAGCGCAGAGTCTCCTCCGGGCGGCATCGCGTCGGCCAACTGTGACGCAAAAAGCAGAAAGCGTATGACAGCAGACGTCAGGCCGGAAGCAGCATTCTATCCCGCCACGACGGGCAGAACGGGAGGATATGGACTTGGTGGCACCGGTCTTCACGATGTTGGGCGGCCTGTCTCCCTGCCGTTCCGCATACAGCAACCGCGATATCAGCGAGCAATACCCCTAGCTCTCCACTGCGCGAAAGAGCTTTCCCACAGCGCAGCGCCGCAGCAACAGCACTTACTACCAGAACTTCAGCGAGCTGCAACTAGAGACCATTCTGGCGGCCTATGTCCAGCAGGCAGTTTTGGGGGTATGTTCCCCAGAAGAAGCGCTGAAGCAGGCCCAAGAGGACTGCAATCGCTATTTTCAGCCATGGTAAAGAGGCCAAACTGCAAGAGACAGATAGTCGAGGACGAATTTATCAGAGCTGGAAGAGACGTCAGCCTGGCAGGACCAGGAGATTCTGCCGCCGTCTGCAGAACTGGAGATCGGGCCGCAGGCTGAAACACGGCTCAGAATCTGCAGGGCCGTCGAGAGCAGGAAAGTCCTTCGTTCCGGGCATGTTCCTTGTTAGCCCGGCACCATGCATCCAGCGCCATCGTGGCGGAGCATCGCAGATGGGTGTGGGGCCCTTTCACCTGCCGGCTCTTTTGGCGGAGGCGGGGGAGCCGTTGCTCCGACACCGGCCAAAGTAAGGTGCAGGCCGGAAAGCGGTTCCTGCAAACGGAATCAACACGCCGATAAAAGGCAGGCACATCCGTAATTTCCCCTCTTTCGAGCGCCACGCCGTTCAAATGCTTTTGTATGGTCGCCCCTCTCTCAAAGCAGCCGCTTTGCGTACCGTTTGCCAGACGGTCGTAGCCGGTTTTAAGAGGTCCCTGCCGGAATACCATGCCGGGTGCCAATGCTTGCGCGGTCCCGGGGCTTGACAAACCAGAAGATGCGGCTCTATAATGTTTTTGGTTAGATATGTCTAACTAATTTGCATGGGAAACCAGACTGATATTACCTGGACAATTCCCCTGACAGGAAAAGATTATCCTGCGGTTAGCGTTAACTAATAGAAGCAGCAGTGGAGGCGGCAGAATATGTGGAAATATACTGTGCGGGTGACAGGTATGATGTGCGGCATGTGTGAGAGCCATGTGAACGACGCGGTGCGCAGAGCCTTTCCGGTGAAGAAAGTCACCTCGTCCCGGAGCAAAAAGGAGACCACGGTGATCGCAGAAACAGAGTTGGATGAGGCAGCCCTGCGGGAAGCCATCCGGGCCACCGGCTATGACGCAGGGGAGATTCGGAAAGAGCCCTGGGGGAAGAAGGGGCTGTTCGGCCGGTAAGCGGCCGGGACACAGATCAGCAGAGAGAGGAGGCAGACGGATGCTGGCAGAGGTTCTGGCGGACCGTGGAGACTGGTCGCAGGTGATGCCCGGCGTCCGGGCCTGCCTGTTCTCTCTGGAAAAGAGCCCTCTCCCCCTGCCCCTTCGACTGGAGCCTCTGCATTTCGAGGCCTTGTTCTGTGTTGCCGGGACGGTAACACTGACCCGGCGGGACGGATCGGCCCTGACGGCAGGTGCCCGGCAGGTGCTTCTTCTCACGGACGCCTCCAGCCTGTCCGCCGTCAAGGTCGGCACCTCCCTGGAGGGAGTCCTGGTAGCAGTGGACGCCCGCAGCGCCCGGGACAGCCTGGAGGCCCTGTGTGCGCTGCTGGGGGGCCTCTCTCTGGACACAGAGCAGGTACGGCGATGGATGGCCAGCCGGAACGGCTGTGCCGTAGAGGGGCCCAGCACCTGGAGCCGGGCGGTCTTTGCCAACCTGGACTGCCTGCCCCAGAGCGAGCAGGCCCGCTGGTGCGTGTGGAAATCGGCAGAGCTGCTCTATCTGCTCTCCGCCCCAGAGGGAAATGCGCTGAATGTCCTCCCGGTCCCGGCACTGGATCGGGAGGTAGTCCGGGTTTTAGGAAAGACGCGCCGTTATATGGAGGATCACCTGGCCGATCCCCTGACCATCCCAGCCCTGAGCCGCATGGCCATGCTCTCCGCCACAACATTCAAGGATGCTTTCCGCCGTCTGTACGGCCTGCCGGTCCACGCCTGGCTGCGGCAGCGGCGGATGGAACGGGCGGCAGAGCTGCTGCGGGACTCCTCCCTCAGTGTTCTGGGGGTGGCTCAGTCAGTCGGATATGGCAGTGCCAGCCAGTTCACCGCCGCCTTCCGCCGGCAGTACGGTATGACGCCGGCCAAGTACCGGAAGGATGTCTGAACCGGCACAACATCGTCTGTTTTGGTGATACACCGGGCGTTTCATCTGCTATAATGCTTTAATACGCGAAGAGACGGGCTTGTTTCCAGACAGGAGGAGATCTTGATGAAACAACATCGCTTCTGGGCCTGGGGCGCCGTGATCTGCATGATCATGGTGATGATCACAGGTTACAAACGCAAATAACCAATCACGGAAAGGAAGAATCCTATGATGAAGCATTACGTCAGACTGGCCTGCTTTGTGGGCGGTGCCCTGTTCGGCTCTGCCGGCGTGAAGCTGCTGACCAGCAAGGATGCCAAGAATGCCTACATCCACATCACCGCCGCCGGCCTGCGGATGAAGGACAGCGTGATGGAGACGGTCACCGCCGTCCAAGAGAACGCCGCCGACATTGTGGCCTCCGCCAAAGACATCAATGAGGCCCGGGCCTCCAAGGAGGCCGAAACCCAGGTGAAGGGTCAGGAGGCTTAAAAGCTGCGGAAGGGAGCCGGAAAGCGGCTCCCTTTTTCATAGGAAGGAGTACCTGTATGCGAGCAACCATCGTACACGAGAGCCGGGGGCGGCTACGTCTGCGCCTCCGGCAGAAAAACCTGACCTTGCGTCAGGCCGACCTGCTGGAGACCTGGCTGAAGGGCCAGCCCTGGGTCCGGGAAGCCGCTGTCCATGAGCGCACAGGCTGTATCATCGTGACCTTTACAGGGGAGCGGGAAACGGTTCTCTCCGCACTCGGCGCGTTCACCTGGGCCGGGGCAGAAGCGTCTGTCGCCCTCCCCGATCACAGCCCCCGGGCTATGAACCGGGAGTTCCAGGAGAAACTGGTGGGTAAGGTGGCAGTAAAGGCGGCGGCCACCCTGTTCCTGCCTGCGCCGCTGCGGATTGCCCGGGTGATTTGGCACATGGCGCCTTTCCTGCGCAAGGGCCTTCGCTGTCTGGGACGGCATCAGATCAAGGTGGAGCTGCTGGATGCCCTGTCCATCGGGATTTCGGCCTGCCGCCGGGACTTTGGCACCGCCGGCACCGTCATGTTCCTGCTGGAGATCGGGGAGCTGCTGGAAGACTGGACAAGGAAGAAGTCTGTGGCCGACCTGGCGGAGAGTTTGTCCCTTCACGTAGACCGGGTGTGGCTGAAAAACGGGAACGACGAGGTACTGGTCTCCATTGGACAAGTGAAGCCCGGCGATCTGGTTGTGGTCCGGGCCGGGGGCGTCATCCCTCTGGACGGCGTGGTGGCGGAGGGTGAGATCACCGTCAATCAAGCCTCCCTCACAGGCGAGTCCGTCCCTGTGGCCAAGCGTCCCGGAGGGACGCTGTACGCCGGCACCGTGGTGGAGGAGGGCGAGTGCGTCCTGGAGGTGAAGCAGGCATCCGGCCAGGGCCGGTACGACCAGATTGTGGACATGATCCAGCGGTCGGAGCAGATGAAGTCTGCCGCTGAAGCCAAGGCGTCCAACCTGGCCGACAAGCTGGTGCCCTATACCTTCGCCGGGAGCCTGCTGGATTTGCTCCTCACCCGGAATGTGACCCGAGCCCTGTCGGTGCTCATGGTGGACTTCTCCTGTGCCTTAAAGCTGGCGATGCCTTTGGCAGTCATGTCTGCCATGCGGGAGGCCGGGCGTGAGCACATCACCGTCAAGGGCGGCAGGTTTCTGGAAGCCACAGCCAAAGCGGACACCATCATCTTTGATAAGACCGGCACCCTTACCCACGCCTGTCCCCAGGTGGCCCAGATCATCCCCTTCAACGGCAAGAATGAGGCGGAGATGCTCCGCCTGGCCGCCTGCCTGGAGGAACACTTCCCCCACTCCATGGCCAACGCCGTAGTGGAAGCGGCCCGCCGCCGAGGCCTGCGCCATGAGGAACGCCATGCCAAGGTGGAGTATCTGGTGGCGCACGGCATCGCCAGCTCGGTGGATGGGGAACAAGTGCGCATCGGCAGTGCCCATTTTATCTTCGAGGACGAGAAGGTGCGCATTCCGGAAGGCGAGCAGGAAAAGTTCGACACCCTGCCTCCGGAGTTCTCCCAGCTCTACCTGGCAATCGACGGAGTGCTCTCCGCCGTGATCTGTATCTCCGACCCCCTGCGGGAGGAGGCAAAAGATGTGTTCTCCGCTCTGCGGAGACTGGGCGTGAAAAAGACTGTCATGCTCACCGGGGACAGCCCCCGCACCGCCGCCGCCATTGCGGCCCAGCTGGGGGTAGATGACTTCCGGGCCGGGGTGCTTCCGGCGGACAAGGCGGAGTATGTGGCAGCCCTGCGGCGGGAGGGGCACACAGTCCTCATGGTGGGAGACGGCATCAACGATTCCCCTGCCCTCTCCGAAGCGGATGCAGGCATCGCCATCAGCGACGGGGCGGCCATCGCCAGAGAGATCGCCGATATCACCATCGCCGCCGACAGCCTGTGGGAGCTGGTGCAGCTGCGGCAGCTGGCCATGGCCCTCATGAACCGCATCCAAGCCAACTACCGATTCGTCATCGGGTTCAACGGGGCGCTGATCGGCCTTGGCGCGGCGGGTGTGCTGCCGCCGGCCACATCGGCCATGCTCCACAACCTGTCCACTCTGGGCGTCAGCCTGCACAGCATGCGTGCTCTGCCCCTTCCCAAATCAGGGCAAAGATTTTGATCGAAAAGCCCGGCGCACTTGCGCCGGGCTTTTTCGGCTTTCCCCCCTTGACAAATTGTGGGGCTGGTTGTATTATAACACCGTTATATAACGATGTTACAGGAGAGATTCCAGTGGAAGAAACATCTGTTACCACATTGGAAAAAATTCAGGAGGCCGCTATGGCGGAATTCCTGGATAAAGGCTTCCAGGGGGCCTCCCTGCGGCAGATCGTGAAGAATGCCGGGGTGACCACCGGCGCCTTCTACGGCTATTTTTCCAGCAAGGAGGCCCTGTTCGCCTCTATCGTGGAGCCCCATGCCGCCGCCCTCATGGGGAAGTTCATGGCGGCCCAGACCTCCTTCGCCGAGCTGCCTGAGGAGCAGCAGCCGGAGCACATGGGCGTGGAGTCTTCTGGCTGTGTCCACTGGATGGTGGATTACATCTGTGCCCACCGGGAGCCGGTGAAGCTGCTGCTCTGCTGTGCGGAGGGGACCAGCTATGAGCACTTCGTCCACAACATGGTGGAGGCAGAGGTGGAATACACCCAACGGTACATGGAGGTGCTCCGCCGCCTGGGCCGGGACATCCCAGTGCTGGACAAATCCCTGTGCCATATCATCGCCAGCGGGATGTTCAATGGCATCTTTGAGATCGTGGTTCACGACATGCCCCGGGACCAGGCGATGCGGGATGTGGATCAGCTCCGGGACTTCTACACCGCCGGATGGCTGAAATTGATGGGGGGATAGCCCCCTGTCTTTTTGGATGACAGTTAGTTTTAGCTAACTTTGAGAAGGAGGTTTTTTATGAAGCAGAAGAAAAAGAGTGATGTGGCCGTCCTGTTGGGCTACGCAGGCAGCCACAAGGGCCTGACCTTTCTGGGCCTGGCCCTGTCGGCGGTGTCCATGCTGCTGAGCATGGCACCCTACATCTGCATCTGGCTGGCAGCCCGGGACCTGATCGCGGTGGCGCCGGACTGGACGAAGGCGCAGAGCGTCGCCCAATACGGTTGGCTGGCGTTCGCCTTTGCGGTGGCCGGCATCATCCTGTATTTTGCGGGATTGATGTGTACCCATCTGGCTGCCTTCCGCACGGCGTCCAATATCCGCAAGCAGGGTGTGGCCCATGTGATGAAAGCCCCGCTGGGCTTTTTCGACTCCAACGCCTCCGGCCTCATCCGCGGGCGGCTGGACGCGGCGGCGGCTGACACGGAGACCCTGCTGGCCCACAACCTGGCGGACATCGTGGGTACCATCACGTTGTTCATCGCCATGCTGGTGATGATGTTCGTCTTTGACTGGCGGATGGGGGCGGCCTGCCTGCTGGCTGCGGTGATCTCCATTGTGGCCATGTTCTCCATGATGGGCGGCAAAAACGCCAAGATTCTGGCAGAGTATCAGGCGGCCCTGGACCGCATTACCAAAGCAGGCACTGAGTACGTCCGGGGTATCCCTGTAGTCAAGATCTTCCAGCAGACCGTCTACTCCTTCAAGGCGTTCCAGGAGGCTATTGAGGACTACAGCACCAAGGCCGAGCACTACCAGGCAGATATTTGCCGGACACCTCAATCCATCAACCTGACCTTCACTGAGGGCGCCTTTGTGTTTCTGGTGCCGGCGGCCCTGTTCCTGGCGCCCGGGGCTCTGGCCGCCGGCGACTTCACAGGATTTGTCACAAACTTCGCCTTTTACGCGGTGTTCTCCGCCATCATCTCCACGGCACTTGCCAAGATCATGTTCGCCGCATCGGGCATGATGCTGGCCAGCACCGCGCTTGCCCGCATCGACCAGGTCATGTGCGCCCCGGAGCTGAAAGTGCCGGAGCATCCCAAGTCCCCCCAGAGCAGCCGTGTGGAATTTGAGGATGTGAGCTTCACCTACGACGGCGCGGAGACCCCCGCCCTCTCCCATGTCTCCTTCACGGCGGAGCCGGGACAGACCGTGGCCCTGGTGGGGCCCTCCGGCGGCGGCAAGACTACCGCCGCCAGCCTGATCCCACGGTTCTGGGACGCCGCCTCCGGCGCGGTGAAGGTGGGCGGCGTGGATGTGCGGCAGATCGACCCCCATGTGCTCATGGACCAGATCGCCTTTGTGTTCCAGAACAGCCGCCTGTTCAAAGCCTCCATCTTTGAAAATGTCCGGGCCGCCCGCCCAGACGCCACCCGGGAGCAGGTGCGCGCGGCGCTGATGGCCGCCCAGTGCGGGGACATTCTGGAGAAGCTGCCCCAGGGCATGGACACCCTGATCGGCTCCGAGGGGACCTATCTCTCCGGCGGCGAGCAGCAGCGCATCGCCCTGGCCCGGGCCATCTTAAAGGATGCGCCCATCGTGGTCCTGGATGAAGCCACCGCCTTCGCGGACCCCGAGAACGAAGCATTGATCCAAAAGGCGTTCTCTGAGCTGACCCGGGGCCGCACCGTTATCATGATCGCCCACCGCCTGTCCACCGTCGTGGGCGCGGACAAAATTCTCGTGTTGGAGGAGGGCCGTATCGTGGAACAGGGCTCCCATCAGGAGCTGATCGCCGCCGGCGGCCTCTATGCCCGGATGTGGGCGGACTACAACCAGGCGGTCCAGTGGAAGATCACCAGCGAACAGTGAGAGAGGGGTGAAGAAGATGTTCGGCAAAAACTTTCAGCGGAAATACGCCCTCACCGACCAGGGCGTGAAAAACGCCAAAAGGGGCGCTTTCTGGACGGTCATTGTCAATCTGGTCGTCATGGGCGGCATGGGCATCCTGTACCTGTTGATGTACGGCCTGATGGGAACCCTGACGGACGGAGCGCCGCTGCCCGGCCCGGCGCTCTTTCTTGGGCTGGTAATCGCGTTCGTCATTCTGTCCTTTGTGACCCACCTGCAGCAGTACCACGCCACTTACGGCCTGGTCTACAACGAGGTGAAGTCCACCCGCCTCAGCCTGGCGGAGCGGCTGCGCAAGCTGCCCTTGGGCTACTTCGGCAAGCGGGATCTGGCGGACCTGACCGAGACCCTCATGGGCGATGTGAACCGCATGGAGCACGTCTGGTCCCATGTGCTGGGATACCTGTACGGCGCCTACATCTCCACGGCCATTATCGCGGTTTGCCTGCTGGTATATGACTGGCGGCTGACTATCGCCTGCCTGTGGGGGGTGCCGGTGGCCTTCGGCCTGCTGTTCGGCACCCGGAAGATCTCCGCCCGGGCCTCGGAGCGGACAAAACAGGCCGCAATCCGTGTCTCCGACGGCATCCAGGAGGCGTTGGAAAACGTCCGGGAGATCCGCGCCACCAACCAGGAGGTGCGCTATCTGGCCGGGCTCAACCAGAAGATCGACGACCATGAGAAGGTCACCATCCAGGGCGAGCTGGGCACCGGCATCTTTGTCAATGCGGCCAGCGTCATCATGCGCCTGGGGGTCGCCACCACCATCCTGGCGGGGGCCAGCCTGATCGTCTCCGGACAGATCGACTTCATGCTGCTGTTTTTGTTCCTGCTGGTCATCACCCGTGTGTACGCCCCCTTCGACCAGAGTCTGGCCCTCATTGCAGAGCTGTTCGTGTCCCAGGTGTCTGCCGACCGCATGAACGAAATCTATAACACCCCCACCGCCGAGGGAGTGGAGCGTTTCCAGCCCAAGGGCCACGACATTGTGTTCGACCATGTGGGCTTCGCCTATGACAAGAAGAAGGTACTGGACGGTGTGAACTTTACCGCCCGGGAGGGTGAAGTGACCGCTCTGGTGGGGCCCTCTGGCTCCGGCAAGAGCACCTGCGCCCGGCTGGCCGCCCGGCTGTGGGATGTTACGGAGGGCACCATCCGGGTAGGCGGCGTGGACATCTCCACCGTGGACCCGGAGGCGCTGCTGACCGACTACTCCATGGTGTTCCAGGATGTGGTGCTCTTTGACGATACCGTGATGGAGAACATCCGCCTGGGCAAGCGGGGCGCCACCGACGAAGAGGTGCGGGCCGCGGCGGAGGCCGCCAACTGCGGGGAGTTCATCCGCCGCCTGCCCCAGGGCTATGACACCCCCATCGGGGAGAACGGGGCGAAGCTCTCCGGCGGGGAGCGGCAGCGCATCTCCATCGCCCGGGCGCTTTTGAAAAACGCCCCCATCGTGCTGCTGGACGAGGCCACCGCCAGCCTGGATGTGGAGAACGAGACCAAGGTGCAGGGAGCCCTCTCCCGCCTGCTGGCCGGCAAGACGGTGCTGGTCATCGCCCACCGGATGCGTACCGTGGCCGGGGCGGACCACATCGTGGTGCTGGAAAACGGCCATGTAGCCGAGCAGGGAACTCCGGCGGAGCTGATGGAGCGCGGCGGCCTCTACCGCCGCATGGTGGAGCTCCAGAGTGAGAGCGCCCGGTGGAAGCTGAACGGAACAGAGGCATAGAACAGAGATGATTTCAATTCAGCGTTCCCAAAAGCAATTTCTTATGGAAGGGCCGCGTATTTTCAACGGAAAGCAGAGAGCGTCCGGAAGAGTAAACTTTTACAGAGGGCCGTTTCCTGGCGAGAACAGCAAATCAAGGCGCGTTCACTTCGCATGTGTCTCTGGATTCTATTGTTCGGAATCGTCAAAGGCACCTGATTCTGTATAAACGAGGCGGTTCACAGGCGCCGCCCCAAACGTCTGAATCTGTGAGAGGAAACAGGCCGACAGGAGGGAAGCCACGTCAAAGGGACCAGTTGCAAAAGCCGCGATGACCTGACGCTGTTCCTCAATGCACAACTGTGATCGTACTTGCCGTGCTACCGTCCGGCAGCTGCGAATCGCTGTACGAATCGGACTTCTTGGTGTTCCGCATCGTCAGCCGGAGGAGCGCGGTCTCCGCACCACGGAGATAGCTGAGCTGATGACCAGGGCCGCCAGACGACGCGACGGCAGCCCGCGGTTCACCACCCGTCCGATCCGGCAGAAATTGGCGGGCACTCCGCCAAACAGCCGCAGAACACCCGCGGGTAATGCCCCACGTGACTGCCTTTCGGCCGCTATGCGCCTTGCGGGAGGGGCAGAGTTCCTCTCCCGGCGGTCCGGGACCGGTTTTGAACCATCGTTCCGCCGTTGCAGAGGCGTGTCTATTTGGCCATCTGCCGCCCGCTTGGGCGTTTTTCAAAGGCCGAAGGGAAAAGCGGCAGCAGCCCTTGGGTATTCCCCTCCCACACCGGCGGACCGGTCTCCCTGTACAGCGTCCCGCACATGTTCCACGGGGTTCTGAAGCGGGCGGCTGTTGAAAGCGAGGTTCCACGACCTACGCCGCGCATTCGCCACTCTGATATTTCAGTGTGGGATTGACCTTGGACACAGTCCCACGCCACACCATCGGTCCCAAAAGAGGCGGAAAAAGCCATGGAAAAAGTCCCGGCAAATGGTTCTGAAACCAAAAACAGCAGGAGGCTCAGATGCAGAAAATGCTTCTGAGCCTCGTTTTTGCCCTGTATAGTTTGGGGTTCGGGACAGGCGGAAGTGCCTCCCGATCTGGTCCGAGCTTTTTGATGCCAAAAGCCGGGAAAACCAGCTTGATTGATCGCAAATCAGACAGTTTTGCGGTTGCGGAGGCGGACCTGTATAACGCCTTTCAGGTGATAAGCTGAGGCAGAATTCTCCATCCGATACACCGTGCTTTCCAAGTGTGTTTAGCCCCGAAATCGCCCACCCCCGGAGGTCGTGTCCACTCTACGGCGGCTTTTATCATTCCGGGGCAGGCTATGGGAAGCACAAGATCACAACGAAAGGAGGGGCGAACATCCTGCTAAATACCGGTTTTGGCGTCTTGCCGCTCTGCCCAGGTGACGCAGATCACTTCCTCCACAAAATTTCTATTCTTAAAACTATGGCGGACATCATAGCGGATGCCATACTGGCTTCAAACAGCAAACCGCAGTCTGTATAGGCCATATTTTCCTATACGGGCAGAGCAAAGCAGCCTCCGGTCGCACTGACACTCTGACCAGAAATGCGGCAGGCACACAGGGCAATCCGTCCCATCCAAACCCCTTGCAAGTTGATTGGCTGCCGGATCAGAGAGGCAACCAGAATCCCAATTGCTCTATCAGCCGGGCCTTTTATGGGGAGCGGCAATATCTGAAATCTTTACGTTCATCGGCCGGCCATCTGCTTCAAAAAACACACAGCAAAAAACGCATAACGGACCGCCCGTTACAAGTTCATGTATACTACAGAAAACAAAAAATGAAACCAGACTTTGAACGGACTTTGGAGGGCTCTTAGTACTGCATAAGCTGCCTCCTGCAAGATAAAATAAAGAAAATTATTTGTAGGAGGTTATAGAAATGCCTGAGCGGACAATCGACCCGGCACAACTCGCGTCATATACGGCACATCTGCGGAGGGAGGAGCGGAGCCCCGGCACCATTGAAAAGTATCTCCGGGATATCAGGGCCTTTGCCGGCTGGCTGGACGACAGACCAGTTTCCAGGGAACTGGTTGCCGAATGGAGGGATCACCTGCTCTCTAAAGACTACGCCCCGGTGACCATTAATTCTATGCTGGCTGCACTTAACGGACTGTTTCATTTTCTGGGCTGGGACGAGTGCCGGGCAAAATTTTTGAAAGTCCAGCGCCGCCTGTTCCGCGACGCAGGCCGTGAACTGACCCGCCAGGAGTACGAGCGGTTGCTGGCCGCGGCAAGAGCGCGTGGGCAGGAGCGGCTGGCCCTGTTGATGGAGGCCATCTGCGCTACCGGTATCCGGGTGTCCGAGGTGCGGTATATCACCGTGGAGGCCGCCCAGCGGGGTCGGACCGAGATCTCCCTCAAGGGAAAAATTCGCACCATCCTGCTGCCGGGCAAGCTTTGCCGCAAACTGCTGAAATACGCCAGAAAACACAAAACCGTTTCAGGCGAGATTTTTCTCACCAGAAACGGAACCTCTCTGAGCCGCCGCCAGATTTGGACAGAGCTGAAACGGCTGTGCAAGTCCGCCGGAGTGGAATCTGCCAAGGTGTTTCCTCACAATCTGCGTCACTTGTTCGCCACCATTTTCTACCGGGCCTGCAAGGACATCGTGCGGCTGGCCGATGTGCTGGGCCACAGTTCCATTGAAACCACTCGTATCTACCTTGTGACCTCCGGAGCGGAGCACGCCCGGCAACTGGAACGTCTGGGGCTGGTTTCGTAGGTCAAAATCAACATTTTGTCACAAAAAATTTCAACGGCCCCCATTTTTCTTACATAAATTGCTTTTATTATAGCACGGTTTGAAAGGAACCGCAAGGGACTCCCCCCCAATTGGGACGCACAAAATCAGGCCGGGAAAAAGGATTTTTCTCGGCCCTCTTTTCTCTGCCCCAACGAGGTCTGGAGCGTGTTTTAGAAGCGGATTCTCTCCTGAAATCATGCGCTCCAGGTCTTACTTTGCCCGCGGACGTATTCAAAATGTTGATTTCGTTGATAGGGGGAGGAGCAATGCAGAGAACAGGCGCGGTGTGTCAAAAGGCGGCAGCACCGCTGAAAGCAATCGGTGTAACGGTAAGTGAAGAGAGCATCCGGGCCTATTTGGAGGATCTGAATCACCGAGGGCGCCGGGAAGAGACCGTGCGGTTTTACGCCGCAAAACTGAAGACATTCTACGACTATCTGCCGCCTGACAAGCAAATCGTCCTGAATACTCTGGAGACATGGCGGCAGGCTCTGCTGGCAGAGGGATATGCCCCGGCCACAGTGAACACAAACATCTCCGCCGCTAACGGCCTGCTGGACTACTTGGGCCGCCGGGATCTGCAGCTGACCGGACAGCTGGAGACGGAAACGGCACCCCAGTCGGAACTGACCCGAACGGAATATCTGCGGCTGCTGTCTGCTGCCCGGGCGCTGGAAAAGGAGCGAACATATCTTTTGGTGAAAGCAATTGCCCTGACAGGAGCCCACGTCGGAGAACTGCCTCAGATCACTGTGGAGGCCGTGCAGAGTGGACGCACACCAGCTGTCTCCGGCGGTGAGCAGCGGCGTGTCCAGTTGCCAAGGTGTCTGCAGGCAGAGCTGCTATCCTATTGCCGCCGGCAGGGGCTGACGGCAGGGCCGGTGTTCGTCACCAGAAGCAGGCGGCCCCTGCGGCGGACACAGGTGACGGGGGACATCCAGAGTCTGTCTGGTGCGGCCCGTGTAGCGCCGGAGAAGTGCAATCCCCGGTGCTTGCGAAAGCTGTATCTGGTCACCCAGGCAGAGATCGACCGCGGCGTGCGGCTGCTGGCGGAACAGGCTTACGACCGTCTGCTGGACACGGAGCAGCTGGCCGTCGGTTGGGATGAGCTGCCAGAACAGAAAAAAGCGGCCCAATAGGACCAGCGGATCCCGCGCCATCACCGCCGAGACAGGCCAAGTCGGCTCCATCATCCCCTCCGGGCGCGCCAACGTCAGCCGGGGCGGCGACCGGGCCTTCCACATTATGGCCGGCGACGGTTACCGGATTTTTAATGTGCTGGTAGATGGCGAGAGCGTAGGCGCTATCAGTCACTATACCTTTGAGAACGTGCGGGCCAACCACACCATCAAGGTGGTATTTAAGGCCACTCAGCCGATCGCCGATCCTGATAACACCGACGTGTCCAGCTGGTTGAATACCAGAGACCATACGGTTTATCTCGACGGATTCACAGGCGGCTCTTTCGCCCCCGGCCGGCAGATGACCCGGGGCCAGGCGGCGCAGATGTTCTACAACCTACTATTGGAAAAGAACGTGTCTGTCACCGATACGTTGCACAGATGTTCCAGATGATATGTGGCGCGCCTCTGCTGTTATCCCTGGGCATCATACAGGGCTACTCCGACGGCGCATTTCAGCCCAATCGGGATATCACCCAGGCCCAATTCGCAGTGATCGCCATACGGTTTGCCAACGAGACGCCCGGTGGAACCAGCCTCTTCTCCGACGCGAACGAGGATGACTGGTTTTGTACCCAAGTGACCAGCGCCGCCCAGTACGGCTGGATCGGCGGATTTTTCGATGGTACGTTCCGGCCATATATTCTATCACCCGGGCACAGGTAACTGCCATCGTTAACCGAATGTTGGGCCGCAGCGCCGACACAGCGTATATGGACCGCCATACTGATGAACTGCGGCGGTTCTCCGATGTGGAAGGGACCCATTGGGCCTACTTATAGAGGCCACCAACGCTCACAGTTATGATATGGACAACGGCACAGAGGAATGGACTGGCCTCCTGTAAGCCAATGAGGCGGGAGGGAGCTTTGGCCCAATGTCATTAAATTCCGCTCCCTGCAGGACGCGCGGAGCATTTGGCTTGCCGGCAGCAGCCAAGCGCTGAGAGGCCTACGCCTACTTTGGACGGCCGGCGCCGAAGTGTGGTGGAATGAAATACGGACTTGTTTGCTATCGGAATTGCGATGCTGTGCAAAAAATTCAGAGGCCAAAATTGCGGAAGTGGAGCAGCATACGAGTCCCAATCCGTTTGGCGGAGTGAGTCCCCGTGTACTCTCTTTTGGGTGTAGGCTGCCTTTGACTTTCAAAGAAAGCTTGGGCCCGGTTTCTGGATGTTGCAAGGAGCAAAGAAGATAGAGGCGTTGTTGTTTGCACGATGTGCAAACAACAACGCCTCTATCCGAAAAGTTAAAAGACCTGTGTTTGATAAATGGTGTGACGAGTTACCGTCTCCATATTCAGCTCCAGACCGAAGCCCGGGCGATCCGGAATTTCATAAGTGCCCTGTTTAAAGGGATATGGCTCCAAAATGAGATCCTCTCGGAAAGCACTGGGGTTGATGTCATATTCAAGCATGTAATGCTTACGCACAGTTGCCATTAAATGCATATTTGCAGTCATACAAATAATGGACGACCAGGAATGTGGAGCAAACACCCGCTCGTTCAGATCAATTAGATTCATGATGCGGCGCATGCCGGTAGGCCCCCCCACACGACAAACGTTTGGTTGCACGAAGTAAACGCCGGAACGCATCAGCTCTTGAAAACCGCGAATAGAAGATTCATTTTCTGAGCCAGCTAAGGGAATGCGGGTCTGCTGGGACAGAGCCTGATAAGAATAAGGGTGGTCAAGCTGGAACGGTTCCTCAATAAACGTAATTCCTAATTCCTCTAGGTAAGGGAGGTACTTATATGCAAGCGGTAGGTCCCAGGTGCAGTTGGCATCCACAATTAGATCCACATCTTCCCCCAGAGAATCTCGGGCATACTGCACACGGGCGAGATCCTGTTGCAACGTCAACGTGGGCTTGCCTACTTTCATTTTATAGCCCCGAAATCCCTTTTCTTTGGTATAGGCCATTTCTGATTCCATTCCCAGCATCCCATCTGGATTTTCCCCAGGAAGTCCGTAGTACATGCCGCCGCTACTATATGCGGGAATCAAATTGTGATGCCCTCCCCACAAACGATAGCAAGGAAGGCCAGCAACCTTACCTGCAATATCCCATAGGGCAATATCAATACCGCTGATGGCATGCATGTGAATCCCTACGCGGCTGTGCTGAATGTGCATGTAATACATATCATCCCAGATGGCCTGGATGTCTAAGGGGTTTTTCCCGATTAGGCTGGGCCCAAGTTCTTTTTCCAATACAGAGACCACACTGGAGGGGGGCCCGCCTGGATAGTCTGACTCCCCGATACCCACGATCCCCTCATCTGTCATAATTCGTACCAAGATACAGAAGCGTTTGTTGTAAATCTGATTGGCGCTGGCGGAGGACATCCAGAAGTCCTGCTGATATTCCATGCAATTAATAGATAGCCCTGTAATCTTCATAAGTCCTCCTTTTACATAATGATAGATAGAGGGACCAGAACAATCTGCGGGAAGATGGAAAGCGCAATAATTACGGCCACCTCAACCATCATAAAGGGGAATGCCCCTCGAACCGCCTCAACAATCGAAATCCTGGAGATGCCGCTGCCGACATAAAGCACAGTGCCGACAGGAGGCGTGATGAGGCCAAAGGTCATGGTAATAATAGACAGAATGCCGAAATACTCCAGGTTGACCCCTGCAGCATTCACTAAGGGGATCATCACAGGTACCAGGATCATGATAATGGGGACGATATCCAGAACCATGCCAAAGAGAATAAACAGCAACTGGCAGCAGAGAACCAGAAGAACAGGATGGGCAACAAGGCCGTGGAAATAAGAAACGAGTTCGCTGGAGAGATTGCTGGCGGTGATAATCCAGGAAACTGTCAGTGATCCGCCCACAATAAAGAGCACTTTGCCAGTGGAGCGGACGGTGTCCAGAAGGACGGCAGGAAGATCTTTCCAAGAAAATCCTTTATAGATAAACATGCCCACTACCAGCGCGTACGCACAGGCAATTGCACCGGCTTCTGTAGGGGTAAAAATACCGCCGCGCAGCCCGAAAATGATAAAGATGGGCAGCAGCAGGGCCGGAATAGCTTGCCAAAAAATGTGCCATTTTTCCGAAGAGGAAAGAGTAGAGGGCTCGGCTTTCAGACCATCCTTCCGGGCAGTAAAGAACCAGGTAATCATCAGTGCACAGCCAATGATAACGCCCGGGACAAGGCCACCCATGAACATCCGACTGATGGATGCTCCACTTACGACACCAAACAAGATAAAGCCAATGCTGGGCGGAATGATGTTGGCAATGATTCCAGATGAAATGACGATACCAGTAGCACGGCTCTTCCCGTACCCGCGTTCACTCATCATGGGGATCAGAACGCCGCCTAGGGCAGCTGTATCCGCAATGGCACTACCACTTAAGCCGGCAAAAATCATACTGGAAATAATAGCCACATAGCCCAGGCCGCCGCAAAAGCGTCCAACCCAGATAGAAACCACGTCCACAATCCGGCGGGTAATGCCACCTTTATTCATCAATTCACCCGCTAGCATAAAGAAAGGGACGGCTAGAAGAGAAAAGCTATTTATGCCGCCAACGAATTGCTGAACAATCAGCTGGGAAGAAAACAGGTCTTGAGATGCCATCAGTACAATCGCGCTGATGACCAAGGAGAATGCTACAGGAACCCCTAGAAGGAGCGGCACAAATAGAGTGACTAAAAATAAAATTAGCATTCAGCAGAGCCCCCTTCTTTGGAGTGGTCCTTTTCCAGATTTAGCCCCAGATCAGACAATAGCTGCAACAGCAGGTACAGGATGCTTATGGCGCTGGAAAACAATAGCAGTCCATAGGGAAGCCAGGAGGGCAGCCCAATGGCCGGAGTTCGGTTCTCCCAGTTAAGGACCACCATTTGATAGCTCCCGAACGTCATAACATACATGATGACTAACATCATGATGTCCGCAAAAATGTTCATCAAGCGGCGGACAGGTTTGGGAGCAACATTGGTAAGAAGATCCACGGCGAAGTGGTCGCGCTGGTGTGTGACCTCAAGAACGCCCAAAATAATCACCGCCATCATAGCATAGCGTGCGCCTTCCTCGGACCAGGCAAATCCGGTTCCCAAAATATAGCGGGTAACAACGTTTAAAAACACAAAGAAAAACATGAGAACCAAGGACAGCACCGCAATCCATGCTGTAATGCGGTCAATCCATTTGAATATAGCTCGAATAAAATTCATCTTTTATCCTCTCGCATTCACCTACTGAATGGCTTGGATGGCGTTAATAACTTCCTCCACTTCGGGAGCAGTTTCATACATGTTATCATACATAGGAGCCGTGGCCTCCACCATCTCCTGGCGGAACGAATCGGAGGGTTCGTAAACCTCAATGCCACCTTCGCTGGACATATAATCCAAATCCTCCTGGGCCTGTGTTTGAGCCGTGTCCCAAATTTGAGCGCAGGTCTCATCAATGACTTCGTCCAGAATGTTCTGCAGTTCACTATCCAGAGAATTATAAAAGTCGTTGTTTACGCACAGGAAGAGACTCGTAAACACATGATTGGAGACCAGCAAATAGTCCTGAATTTCATACCAGCCCTGAGAGCGAATGGTGGAGGGCGGGTTTTCCTGACCATCAATGACCCCCTGCTCCAATGCGGAGAAAACCTCTGTCATGGACATAGGAGTCACAGCAAAGCCTAGATAATTACCGATTTCAACCATGATCTCCAAATTGGGCATCCGCATTTTCAGGCCATGCATATCGGCAAGGCTTTCTACCTTTTTGTTCATGGTCATAACCCGAAATCCATCAGGTACAATCCCGTTAACTGTAAATCCAAGAGAGGCCACATCGCCAATCAATTGATATCCATAATCCCCTTCATACAGAGCAGCACGGGCCTGATCATAGTCCGTAAATAAAAACGGGAGCTGGAACGCTGCGACAGAAGGAATTCGGTCCTGAAAAATGGTACCGACAACTCCCATCTCATAGGTATTATTTCGGAGTCCTTCATAGATTTGCTCTTCGGTTGCGAGGGTGGAATTGGGATAGATATCCACAGTGAGACGTCCGTTGGAACGGCTCTCCAATTCGGGCTTAAAGAAATTTTGAAGGGTATCGGTTAAGGGGTGTCCTTCCACATAGCAGTGGGGAAGCTTGATCGTAATTGTGTCCCCAGAGCTTTGGCCGGAAGAAGAGGTGCTCCCACTCGCCTCTCCACAAGCTACCAATGTGAGCGCCATAGCTACCGCCGACAAGAGAGCAAATATGCGTTTCATTTTATTTCCTCCATTCCCAAATGTTGTCAAAAGCCCCCTTATTTTGGCAAAAACGTCAACAATATTATATATTTTGGGGGCTTTTGCCGTTAATTCCACTATAGCAGGACAATAGCCACATGGTCAATCACAGACTTGGTCATAAAATACACATTTTCGGACATATTCCAACAGGTAACGCTTGAACGAAAAAGGCGAAGATGGTATAATTATAACAATCACACATAAAAACTCACTGCAGCTATTGTGCTTGATGTCTATATTGTAGGTGATGATATGAACCAAGAGATCAGTCGTTCTATTTTGAATAGTCATCAGCCCATGAACCGACAAATTATCAAAATTGAAGATCCCTATATGAAGCTGGATGTATACTGGATTTTTTTCCGTGCAGGGGGAAGGGATATTCTTCTCTCAAAGAAAAATAAGCATACCTTCTATGAGCTGCAACTTATGTTGGATGGATTCATTTGCCAGACTGTGGAAAAAGAAAATAAAATTTTCACAACAACCATAGAAGCCGGGAATTTTATGATTATTCCTCCGAACCACTATCATCAAGTTACTGAGGCCTCTGATAGTGGCACCCGTTTCAGTGTTGCATTTCAGATCGAAAGTCAGGACACCTATATACTGGCTGCGATAGAGCAAATCAAGAAAATTTTAGTGTTTCCTTTTCCGGAAGCCGCTTCTTCATATATCCAGCTGATGAGAGAGGTCTTCAAAAAAACTTCTCCATGGGCCTCAAAGGAGGTTTCCAACCTTCTCCAGTGTCTATTGTTGCAACTGTTTATCGCTGTTTTGCCTGATGATGTCCGGGGAATCCAGAGGGATGTAAAGCCAGACAGTGCAGCCGGAATGATGTTGGAGATCCAAAAATATATTGAAGAACATATCAGTGAAGGGATCTCTGTTTCAAAAGTCGCAAGCCATTTTGGCAGAAGCTCTCGGCAGCTGAATCGGATTTGCAACAGTCAAAGAGGCATGCCTCTAAACCGTATTATTGGGGAAGAAAAATTAAAATATATTAAAGATTTGATTGGAACTTCGGCACTTTCCTTCACCGAAATTGCCGAACTTTGTGGCTTTTCTAATGAGTATGCTCTAAACCGCTTTTTTAAATACGCAGAGGGCTACACCTTAGGACAATATCGAAAGTTGGCAATGCTTTCATGATATGCTAGAGAGAGGAGTCAACTTTTTTGATAGCAAGTTCTTCGCTTAAAGCCTACTAATGACAGGTAAAAAATAGCTCTTTTTTCTGCTTGTAAAGCTTTACGTGCGGCAAATCGCTCAGAGGTAGACTCAGACCTTTTTGCATGAATCGGGCTGCTGGGGAGACTATTGCGAGCGAAGATATTCAGGAGCGAACTCTCATTTCCAGAGAGGTCTAAGCGACGAAGGACGTAACAGGAGAAAGAACCGGCGCGTTTGCTGCGCCGGTTCGTTCACAACTGTCCGCAGCGCAGGCTGTTGCGGGAGTTTTTCAGGTGGCCGAAAGTGGGAGGGGGGTAAAACAGAGGAGGGGGCTCATCTTTGGAGTCAATTTTCCAGAATGCCTAGAGGCACAGGCAAAAAGCAGGCGTCACCCCGGGGATATGCACGGCTTTCTGCAGCTTTGTCTCATGGTTCTGGCGGAAGCCGGAACTTCAAAAAGTCCGGGTGGAGCTGGAGCGGGCCTACAGAGATATCAAAGAATACTTGCATCTGCCAGAGCGAGAAACCCTGTTGCAACTGGCAAATCTGGAGAACGGACTGGGAGGGGGAATCTCTCTAACATCCTTCATCGCCGGGTTCCATCTGGGTACGGGGATCGCCGGGGAGTATTGCTTTAGAGACGGGGCAGAAAGGCGGGCTAATGAAAATAGAACGCATCCCCATCAAAGATTGATATGCTATACAAAGAGAAAGAGCTGTCGCCGGCAGCTCTTTCCTGACCATCTGATAACTATGGCCGTAGGCCCTGGCTATTTTTCCGTGGCATTTGTCGTTGCAAAGGAGGCGGATGCCGTGGCAAAGAAACGGGCCGATGGAGAGGGCAACATCAGAAAAAGAAAAGACAGGAGGCCCGGAGGCGAAAATACCGCGTCCGGGCCTCGTTTTTATCCCGTATGGGGCACAGTTTGGGTCAACTGCAAATTTTGCAAAATCGCGCAATTTCTCCAGAAACCTTTGGAGGCAAAAGGTGAAGAAAAACCGTCTGATTTTGCGAGAAATCAGACGGTTTTGTGATTATGGAGCCGGACTTGAAGCAACGACCTCCGGGTTATGAGCTGCTATCGGTTTGTCTGTCCACTGCAGTTCAATGCTTTCAGGGCGTTTTTAGACCCCAAACGGGCCAAGACTCGAAGGCTGCTGCGCTCCACTCCGCGCTATTTCATCGTTCCGGGTCACAATCCGGATCATACTTGTAGAGATAAAATTTAAGAGAAAATAAAATTTCCTTTATCATAGTTCCCTCTTTCGCTGCCGCCGGCAGGCTAGGGCACACAGGCCAAGTCCCAAAGCCAGCAGGACTGCGGCGGCCACCGCCTCCGCACCCTTGGGCACCCAGGGGCCGTAGCCGTCCCAGAGGGGGCGGAACGTGAAGGGCCGATCCAGAAGCCAGGAGCCCAGCACGACCCCCACCGCCACGAACAGGGGAACGGCCTTCAGCAGCATGGCGATGTAGTTGCCGCTGTACTGGGAGAGAAAAGCCGTCAGCCCGGCGGCCCCCAGGGACAGGGCCAAAATCAGCCCCGCCAGCACCAGCAGATAGGTGCCGTAGGTCCAGTCGAACCAGGGAGTGCCCCACTCCCAGATGCCGTCCAGGCCGCAGGCGGCAAATTGCAGGGACCCCTGGGCCAGGAACGGAATGACATAGACTGTTATATTCACCACCGCCAGCACCAGCGCAGAGAGCAGGGCAGCTCCCATCTGGACGTTCAAAACGGACCGCCCCTGCCGGGAGGCCCACTGCATGGGCCGGGTGTTCCGCAGCCGGTCCCGCACCAGGGTGGGGGAGAGCAGGAGCACGATGCTGAGTACGCACCATACCGCCAGATCCTTGCCGTACTCCTGAGTGGAGTATTTCACAGAGGACGGCAGCAGGGAATGGGTCATATCCGAGCTTGCCAGCTCCGCCTCCCGCCGGACCATGGCCTCCGGCTGGGCCAATTGCTGTCGGTTGGAGACAATCAGAGCGCGGTGCTCCTCCTGGGTATCATAGGTCTCCAGAGTATCCGCCAGCGCCTCGATCCGGTACCAGTTGGTGCCGCCGTACACCCGGTAGAGCAGGGCCTCCACATCCATATCTGCCTGTCCATCAGTGTTGCGTATGCCGTTCAGGTAGTCCCCTCGAAAGGAGAGAAAAGATTTATAGTCCGTCAGCCCCGCTGCCGCAGCTTCCGGGATGGCGGTGATCTGTGTGTCAAAGGCCGTGATCTCCTCTGCCATCTGCTCGTCCAGTTCTGCCCGCTCTTCCGGTTCCAGGGTGGGGCCATACCGCTCCACCCAGTCGGAGGCCAGATCGAACTGTGCCTCCGACTGGGGACCGTTGCAAAAGTGCTCGATATAGAACTGTGGGAACATCCAGTAGTACACCGCCCCCAGCAGCAGGATGGCCGCCAGGATGCCGGGCCGCCAGATCTTCCGCAGCTCCCATTTCAAAAGTTCCATCAGGACACGTCCTTTCTGTCAAACCAACCGAGAGCCAACAGGACTCCGCCGCCCAAAAGCAGCAGGTTCAGCCCGCTTGCGATGGTCTCCTGCCAGGGGAGGACGGCGTTCAGTCCCAGCTCCGTGAACCAGGCGCTGCAGGAGAGCCAGACCGTTACCGGCTGGAAACAGGCAATCAAATAGGCCGCCCACCAGCCCAGCTCCCCCAGAACGGAGACCAGTCCCAGTCCGCCGAAGCACACCAGGCACAGCGCCAGGGCCGCCAGATAGGGGCTTCGCACCAGCGTGCCGCACACCGACGCCAGCAGGGAGAATACCGCCGTCAGCACCGCGCCCAGGGCTAGGGCAGCGGCCAGGTACTGACCCACCGTGAAGTCCCCCCAGGCGAGGAAGGGCCGGACCACCAGCATGTCCGAGAAATAGTTGAACTGGCTGGACACGCTGGCATTCCAGATTCCGCTGTAGTCGTACAGCAGGAAGTAGGGCACCAGGGTGCAGAACGCCAGCAGGCCGTACAGCGCCGCCGACGCCTGGAGAGCCGCCAGGACCTTCACCCGCCGTAGTTTCCGTCCCGTTCGGGAGGCGCAGGCCAGGCCCTCTGCGCGGTGCATCCCCTCGTAGCCCAGCAGATACAGCGTCCCCAGCATGGCCAGAATGGCGCTCTCACAGAGAATGGCCCGGAACAGCGCGCCGAAGAGGAACTGGTGGCTGCCGTAGGTGGCCGGGCCGGCGTACAAATCCAGCGCCGCGTCAGTCTGGGCCAGGTGCTCCACCCGGCTCGCCAGCAGATCATATTTCCAGGTCATCCAGGTAACTGCCAGAGGGGATTTCTCCACCACACCGGCATAGAAATCCGAGAGTTCCCCGGTGTCATACGTCTCGAAAATGTCCTCCATCCCGGTGACAGATTGACGCAGCAAATCCCGGTTCTCTGTGGCGGGTATAGCGTCCAGCCCGGCAAGAAAGTCTTCATCAGCCCGCTGGCCCAAGGCCTTTGCCGTTTGGGAAGTCTCGTTGAAGAACGCCCGGTCATAGGGGGAGAGCGTGGCGATCAGCAGCCCGTTAAAGGCCAGACACAGGGCCAGAAAGGCCCACAGGGCGGGCAGGCGGAAGAGCTTCCGCCACTCATAGACCGCCAGATTCATATCTGTTCCTCCCGGTAGATGGCGAGAAACGCATCCTCCAACCCCGGCGTTACCGGCGTTCCATTGACAGGGGGCGTCTCGCAGAGCACCCGGAGCACCGGGCCATCCGCCCCCTGTCCTTCGCTGAGCAGGAACTGTCCCGGGGCCAGGGGCGTCCCGGCAGGAAGCTGGAATACCCTGCCCTGGAACCGGGCGCAGATGCGGGCAGGGCTGTCGCAGCAGTAGAGGCGGTGATCCTTGAACATGACGATTTGCCCGGCGATGGTCTCAATGTCTGAGACGATGTGGGTGGAGAGAATCACGATCCGATCCTCAGCCAGCGTGTGGATCAAATTGCGGAACCGCACCCGCTCCCGGGGGTCCAGCCCAGCGGTGGGCTCGTCCAGGATCAGCAGCTTCGGGTCGTTCAGCATGGCTACGGCGATGCCCACCCGCTGGAGCATCCCGCCGGAGAACTTCTTCATTTTTTTGTCCGCAGCATCCCCAAGTCCCACTGTCTCCAGCAGGTGGTCAATGCGGCCGTCCGCCTCCCGCTTCGGGATGCACTGGAGGGCGGCGGCATACCGGAGGAATTGCCGGGGCGTGTAGCTGGGATAGTACCCGAACTGCTGGGGGAGATACCCCAGCAGGCCCCGGTATTCCGCCCCCAAGGCCCGGATGTCTTCTCCCTCCCACAGGATCTGTCCCTTGGTGGGGAACAGCAGGGTGGTGAGCATCTTGATGAGGGTGGTCTTGCCCGCCCCATTGGGTGCCAGCAGACCGTAGACGCCGGGAGTGAAGGTCAGGGAAATGTCCTCCAAAGCGGTGAACTTCCCATAGGTTTTCGTGACGTGCTCAACGGAGAGCATAGGAGACGCCTCCTTCCATCGGGCGCCGGCAGAAGCAGCGCAGTTCCAAAAGGTACAGAGTAATCCCGGCCGCGGCCAGCAGGCAGAACACTACGGTGGGGATGGCCGTCAGCCACTCCGCCGTCCGGGGCCAGATCAGGGGAATCAGGCCCATCAGAACCCAGCCGGTCGGCGCCGCCAGCCACCCGGCAGGTCCCCGCAGCCGCTGGCACAGCAGGGAGAGAGCGCCATACAGAAACAGGCTGGCCAGAGACAGTGCCAGCATCCAGCCCAGGGGCATCTCCTGCCCGGTGAAGGTCCACAACAGCATATTTGCCGGGACACACACCAGTACGGACACCCCGCCGAAGCACAGCATCTGCAGGGCCGCCACCATCCGGGCGGAGACCTGGAAGGTCCAGGTCCACTCCCAAATGCCGGTCTGCAGGTTCTTCCAGGCAGTCAGCAGGGAGAGGGCGGCATAGAGCAGGGGAGAAAACAGGAACAGGGCCGGTGCCAAAGAGCCGGTGGAACCGGCCACAAAAAGCGCCGACAGCAGGCACAGGGCCCAGATCAGCAGGGACAAGGCCAAACAGTCCCCCACGCCAAACAGCAGCGCGCGGGGGCCGATGCGCTGCAAAACCTCCCGCAGCTCCCGGCCAAAGGCAACCCGGCGGGGCAGGCCTGCATCCAGAATCCGGGCAATGGCCCGCTGTTTTTCCGCCTCTGTGGGCATGGAAATTTTTTGATTATCCATCTGCTCCAAACTCCTTTCGCAGCCGCCCGATCAGGCGGTAGTATCTGGATTTCACTGCCGCCTCCGGCTCTCCCATGGCGGCAGCGATCTCCGGGAAGGTCTTTTCCCCGTAGATCCGCAGGCGGAACACCGCCTGCTCCCCGGGGTCCAGGCCGGAGACATAGCCTTCGATGGTCTCCAGCAGGGCCCGGTCATGGACGCGGGCCACAAAGTCCTCTGCTGCAGGGAGCTCCATTTCCTGAATAGGAATAGAGACCGGCCGGGCCTTCCGGCGGGTGTCGATGACTTTGTTGGCGGCGATGCGGTACAGCCAGGTGCGGAAGGACGCCCGCTCCGCCCGGTAGCCGGGCAATGCCCGCAGGACTGCGATGAAGACGGACTGGGTCAGGTCCATGGCGTCCTCCTTGCTGCCGGTCTGACGGTAGACGAAGCGGTAGATTTCGTCATAGTAGGTCTGGATCAGCTGCTCCGCCGCCTCCCGGGAGTTTCGCCGCTGGATAGCCCTGATCCATGTCTGTTCCCGCTCCATCGTCTCACCGCCTTTCACAGGTATATTCGTGTTTCAGAGTACCATCGTTTCAGGGGAATAAAAAGAATTTTTACAGGATTTGGGGCGGACGATCCCAAAAGCCCCCCGTCTTTCGGCAGGGAAAGCATCGTCCCCGGCTATAGCCGGGGGCAGTTCCATGCGGAAGCCCGGACCCACTTTGCGCGGCCGGAGGGGCAGAAGAACAGAACGAAGACAGCACTCCTCTGTTTGGCCATGCGGGCCGCTGTGCGGGGTGAATGGGGCTGAGGTGGTATCCTTTGCCCGCCAAAGCAACCTTGCAACCCTTGCCAGCACCGTGTGACGCAAGTCATTGGCGGCTGTTGGAACACGTTTTCCCCCAGAATTGAGGGCGAACCTATCGATTGAGAGTATAGCAGGAGAACAAACCGGTGCTTTTGCTGCGCCGGTTCGTTCACGACTGTCCGCAGTGCGGGCAGTTGCGGGATTTTGAAAGGGTGTTGTTCTGGATATGAAATAGAGGAGATGACGTCTTTTGTGCGGGAATCGTCTGTCTCCTTAGTGCCGCAAAGAACAACTGGGGTGTTCCAGAATTATTTAGGCACGAATGGTTCCTCGGAAATTGCGGCACTGAAAGCAATAAAATGCCGAAATATTTTTGCGAAATTTCCGTTTGTTTTCTTTCTGTCACTCTCTAAAACTACTGTTTCTATGTGCTCCCTACCGCATTGTGGCTAAAATGTGGTCAAAAACGACTTCCCTCTGCACCGAGGATGCTGCGCCAGTACTGGGAAAAGACATTCTTCTAATTGTTAGTCATCCGCAAGGCAGCTCCGGGCAGGAAAGGAAGGGATCCGTTTCTACCTGAGTCAGTTCAAGATTTGCAGGGCTGTAAGCAATATCGGTTCATCCTTTTGAGCGGTCACGCCGTCCTGAGAATGCTTGGGTGTCTTGTATAAGATTTCTATAAAAACAAACGCAAAGGCATAGACTTTCACTTGACGCTACTACAATATAATTGTCGGGTAAAGTACGCCAGCCAGACGTTCTTCATTCGTTCTCAAGTTTCAGCCACAATGGGGCATAATCGGGTATCGCTTTTGACGCTTGGGCTTCTCACGTCCGCATGTAAGACTGTTCCCCATTCGTCATTGCAGCGTTCGGCTGAGCAGGTGTTGGGCTTGCTGCCTGTGTCGCGGAGTAGCTTGAATCGGCACGGAGAGAAGGGCGGTCTCCGATTACAAATAAAGTGCGGGAGGAATTTAAATGAACTCCGTTGGCATCGATGTTCCCAAAAGAAAGAGCATGATTGCCGTTATGCGTCCCTCTGGAGAAGAGGGGGTCTCTCCCATTGAGAACCAACATACAGACGGCGAACTATCACTGCTTCGTGGGCCGCCCCCATGAGACCTGTGTTGTATGTAATGGAGTCCACGGGTAATTATCATTTACCAGTGGCCTGGCTGCTGAATGCCTCCGGATTCTATGTTTCGGCAGTCAGCGCAGCGCTGGCGCATGACTACGGGAACAATTTGCGCCGCGCCAAGACCGACAAGAAGGAGGCCATAAAACCGGCAAACGACGGTCTTGACCACTGGCTTACTTTGCCGAGATATATTCCGGAAAAAGATACTTGATTGATCTCCACAAATCAGTCTCTGCCTCAATCCAGCGCCGACAGAAACTCCAGGCGAAGCGCATCACCTTGGGCCATAAACCGGATAACCACGAGGGTAAGCAGATGCAGGGCGGGATGGTCATGGACGGTGTGCATTCATCACTACCGCTAAGAAACACCAACCCCTACGGCTTTTGGTCGGGGGTTTTCTTCGGGAAACGGCGCCGGCGCCTGTGCAGGTTTACCCCCTTTCATTTTACCGGACCATCCCTTATATTCGGACCAGTCTAAAAACAGTGCCTCAGCGCCTCCTTTCCTATGATCCCTCGTCAACTATGGAGGCAGGGCCCATGACGGGTGACTTCTTTCCCCCGTGCAGCACCACTGAATCAGCGGTGCTGCAATTTCTTTTTTCGTGGGATTCGGCATACGTTCCCAGCTGTCAGACCTGGTCCTCCTCCCCGGCGCAGGCCCGCGAATCATGTGCTTTTTTGTTGTCCGTTTATACTGATTTTTGGGCTTTTAGTGAGATTTACTCCGCTGGCTGCGGCGGCGGTTCCTCCAGACGGATATCATTTTTTTACTTCCGGACTGTCCGTTTCTGTCTTTGCATAGCGTTCAAATTTTGAATTTTTGCTCTTACTGCAGACATGGCAATCCTGCTTTAAAGTTGGTTGAATTTTTAACTAATTTTGGAAAATGTATCGAAATTCATTAATTTTAACCAAAAATGGCAAGTTGTCTAGTAGTGTACGTGTCAAATTATATATAAATGCAGTCAGAAGTTTTTGGATCCTGTCAATTGTTTTTCTGATAGGCTGAGGTATAAAATGCACTTGTGAACAACAAATAACCATCGTCCATTAGGAGATGTCTAACAAGTATCTATGGGTATTGTCAAAATCAAAAAAGCAAATATCGGTGATCAAGTTTTCACACAATTGAAGGATCAAATTATCAACGGCGAATGGCGTCCTGGTGACCGGATCCCCTCTGAGGCTCAGTTGATACAGCTTTTCGGCGTCAGCCGGGGAACGGTCCGGCAGGCCGTTCAGAAGCTGGCGGGGGAAGGTCTGATCGTTACCCGTCACGGCGAAGGCTCCTTCGTTCAGGGCACCGGGCTGAATAACTATTTCCAGACTGTCGCCCCTATCTTTTCTATCTCTGAAGACGAGATGGAGAAAATTTTTGAGTTCCGTCAGATGTTTGAGAGCGGGGTGGCGGAGGTAGCCGCCACAAAGGCCACAGAAGCGCAGATCTATCGCATGGAGCAAAATTATGAACGGATGCAGGAAGAGGTTCCCACGCTGAGCAAATATGTCCATACAGACCTGGGCTTCCACATGCTGGTCTGTGAGTGTACCCAGAATCCCCTGGCTGTCCAGATCCTTCGTTCCTATGAAGAGCTTTTGGGCCCCTCTATTCTCCATATGACGGAGGTCATCGGCGCGGGCAACGGTCTGAAATACCATCAGCTGCTACTGGAGGCGATCCGCGCCCACGATCCGGTTCAGGCCAGGACCGTGATGCACCGCCACCTGGAGGACAATATACAGCGTTTCCGGGCCATGCATACCCAGGGAACTGAACCAAGAAATGTGGCTGGATCCCGGCCATTGGAGATGAGCGATACGGAGGTGAACAATCGCCACGATATCTTCTGAGTGATCGAGAGAGAACAGAAATTCGAAAAAAGTGGAGGGTGAAAGGTGAAGGTTCTAAAAAAACTTGCGATGAATTTTGAGGCATACCTGTGTGCCATTGCCATCGCCGTCATGTCGGTGGTGGTGTTTGTTCAGGTCGTGTTCCGGTTCATCGTCAAATCGTCTCTGCCCTGGTCCGAGGAGTTGTCTCGGTACCTGCAGGTGTATATCACATTCTTTGGCACAGCTTATGGCATCCAGACTGGCGCCCATCTGGGCATCGAAGCGTTTACGCATCTGCTGCCCAAGGGTGGCCGCAAGGTGCTGGCCATCCTCGTACAGATCGTCAGTATGCTGGTCTGCACCCTGATTTTGAAGCTAGGCGTTGATATCGTTATGTCGCAGATGGCTTCCGGCCAGGTATCCCCCGCCATGCGGATTCCTATGTGGGTGATCTACGGAGCCATTCCGATGGGTATGGCGTTCTGTGTGATCCGCTATATCGTAGAGATCTATCATTCCGTCAAGAACTTCAACAAGCCGGAAGATAGGGAGGTGCTGGAATGACAGCTGCGTTGTTTATCACCTTTGCCATCACGGCTATTATGGGTTTCCCCATTTGGATCGTGCTGGTGCTGTCCTGCTTTGCCGGCATCTTCTTGGGCGGCTCTGCCACCCCAATGCTGGTTATCGCCCAGCGGATGTTTACCTCCGTGGATTCCTTCCCGCTGCTGGCCATTCCTCTGTTCATGGTAGCCGGCAACCTGATGGAGGGCGGCGGCATCTCCCGGCGCCTGATCAATTTCTGCAACTCCCTGCTGGGCGGCTTCACCGGTGGCCTGGCCATGGTAGCCGTGCTGACCTGTATGCTGTTCGCAGCCATCTCCGGCTCCGGTCCCGCCACTGTGGCAGCCATCGGTGGTATCATGATTCCTGAGATGGAAAAGGCCGGCTATCCCAAGGCATTCTCCGCTGCTTTGCTCTCTGTGGCCGGTGGCATCGGTGTTATCATCCCGCCGTCGCTGCCCATGGTCAACTACGCTGTGGCCGCCGGCGGTAGCGTGTCCATCTCCAACCTGTTTGCCGCTGGCTTCGGCCCCGGCATCCTGGTCGGCTTGGTTCTGATGGTTATCTGCTATTTCTCTTCTAAGAAATACGGCTACGGCCAGAAGAACAGAGTTCCCTTCTCCCTGCACAATGTGGGCAGGAGCTTTGTGAATGCCATCTGGGCCCTTATCATGCCTGTCATCGTGTTGGGTGGCATCTACGGTGGCATCTTTACCCCGACCGAAGCCGCTGCCGTGGCCGCGATCTACGGCTTCATCGTGGGTACATTCGTCTATCAGGACCTGAAGCTGAAGGATCTGCCCCAGCTGCTGATGAACTCCGGCAAGGGCACCGCCATGGTTATGATTATCGTGGGCGCCGCCTCCAGCTTTGGCTGGATCCTGACATCCGCCCGGATCCCGGATGTCATCGCCTCCTTCATGGTGAGCCTGACCAGCAGCAAAATTGGCATCCTTCTGGTAATCAACATCTTCCTGCTGATCGTTGGCTGCCTGATGGACGTGACTGCCGCCATCATCATCCTGACTCCCATCTTCCTGCCGATTATCGGCCAGTTTGGCATCGATCCCATTCACTTCGGCATCATCATGACCGTGAACCTGGCCATCGGCCAGTCCACGCCGCCGCTGGGCGTCAACCTGTTTGTCTCCTGCGGTATCGCGAAGATCTCCATCGAAGAGAACGCAAGAGCCATGGTCAAGTTCCTGATCGCAAATATCATCGCTTTGCTCCTGATTACCTATATCGAGCCCATTTCCCTGACTATCCCCAAACTGATGGGCCTGATGTAATCCAAACCATTTCTGTTGTTATGATGCTGGTAGGAGCTCCACCTGCACATAAAAATTACTGAGGAGGATATGAAAATGAAGAAAAGATTTTTAGCGCTGTCTCTAGCTCTGGCGATGTGCCTGGCTATGCTGACTGGCTGCGGCGGCGGGAATGACGCCGCTACGGATGATGGCGGCTCCACGGATGACGCCGCCCCCGGCACTCCCGAGGTGACCTGGGTTGCCTCCTGCGCCAATGCTGACGATCACCCCGCCGTCCAGGGCGTGCACAAGTTCGCTGAACTGGTGGAGGAAAAGAGCGGCGGTCGCATGCATATCGACGTGTTTGCCAACGCCCAACTGGCCAGCGACCGTGACTGTATTGAGGGCATGCAGATGAACACCATCCAGTCTGGTATCATGGTCTCTTCGGCCCTGGCTGGCTTTACCGATGAGCTGCTGGTCTTTGACCTGCCCTTCCTGTTCGAGAACAGTGCCCAGGGCCAAGCCGTGTGCGACAGCGATGTGGGCCAGCAGATCCTGGGAACCCTGGAGGACATCGGCATCAAAGGCCTGGGCTGGATGGAGTACGGCATGCGCAACATCACCAACAGTGTCCGTCCCATCGAGAAGCCCGAGGACTTGCAGGGCATCAAGATCCGCACCATGGAGAACCCTATCCACATGGCCGCCTTCCAAGTCATGGGTGCTGATCCCACTCCTATGGCCTTTGGTGAGCTGTTCACCGCTCTGCAGCAGGGCACCATCGACGCCCAGGAGAACCCCCTGTCCGTCATCACCTCCAGCCGCTTCAATGAGGTGCAGGATTACCTGAGCATGACCGAGCACGTCTACTCCGCGGCTCCTCTGATGGTCAGCAAGGCCGCCTATGATGCCCTGCCTGACGACCTGAAGGCCATCGTGGATGAGGCCGGTGTTGAAGCCTGCCAATGGGAGCGTGAGTATCTGGCTGAAGTGGAGGTCCAGTGGCTGGACGAGTTGGAGACCGCCGGCACCCAGATCAACTATCCTGACAAGGCTCCCTTCGTGGACGCTATGAGCAGCGTATACAATCAGTTCGTGGGTGACGGCGACGACATGGTCTCTCCCGAACTGCTGGAACAGGTCCGTGAGATCATCAGCCAGGTGGAATAAGAACGTCTCATACGACATGTAGCTGCAATTTTTTAAAACAACACATTCTGGACTTGAATCTGTAGAATATCCTGTCCTGAGGCTACCTTTCATATAGCGGTATCGACAAGGGGAAGCCTTTTTGCTGACAACGGCAGAAAGGCTTCCCCCGATTCTTCCGCTAGGATGCCTCGGGATGGGAGCGGAAAATTCGGAAGGAGATTTGATCATGGAGCAGAAGCATATTGTGCTGGCCGGCGCCGGTATGATGGGTGCTTCTCTGTCCCAGGTCTATGCGCAGGCCGGATATCAGGTAAGCCTGTGGAATGGGTCAGAATCCGGTTTGGAGCGGGCAAAGAACCTGATCGCCCTGAACCAGGAGACTCTCCGCAAAGAGGGCATGGTGACAGCGGAGCAGTCTGAAGAATTACAGAAACGGATCACATACACCACCTCCAAGGTCTGCATGGAGGACTGCGATCTGATGGTGGAAGCCATCATCGAAAACATGGATGCCAAGCACAAGTTCTGGGAAGATGCTAGTCGCATCGCTCCGGAGGATGCCCTGCTGGCCACCAATACCAGTGGACTGCTAATCACCGAAGTAGCCAAGTCGGTCTACCATCCCGAGCGGTTCATGGGCCAGCACTGGCTGAATCCCCCCCATCTGCTGCCCCTGTGTGAGATCATCCGCGGGGAAAAGACAGAGGAAGCCTACCTTCAGCAGATGTACGAACTGGTAAAGGGACTCGGCAAAAAGCCGGTCATCGTCAAGAAGGACGTGAACGGCTTCATTTTGAACCGTCTCCAGTACGCCGTCCTGCGGGAAGCGCTCTACCTGGTGGAAAATGATGTGGCCTCCTTTGAGGACATCGATACCGTCTTTACCGCCGGTCTAGGTCTGCGGTACGCCGCTGTGGGCCCCTTTCGAGTGTGCGATTTCGGTGGCTTAGATACCTTCAACCGCGTCAACAAATATCTCAACACCAGCCTGTGCGACAACAAAGAGGGCGATCCTCTGCTGGACAAGATCGTGTCTGAGGGCCGCTACGGCGTGAAGTCCGGTGCGGGCTTCTATGACTACTCCGGTGACAAGGCAGATGCCGCCGTCCGGTATCGGGATAAACTCTATATCGACCTGGCAAAGGTACTGTATTACCGGGATGACAAAGAAACGCTTCCCCAGTGAAAAAGGAGATGGCACAAATGGAACGCAGTGAAAAAATTTTGCAGGGTCTAGGGAACCAGTACTACCGGGCGACGCTGAAGTCCATGGGCTTCACCACGGAGGACCTGAAGCGGCCGGTGATCGGCATCGCCAACGCATGGAGTGAGTGCGTGCCCGGCCATTATAATCTCCGGCAGGTGGCCCAGCGGGTAAAGGATGGCATCTACCGGGCCGGAGGCACCCCCATTGAGTTTGGCGTCATCGGCGGCTGCGACGGCATGGGCCAGGGCCATGACGGGATGCACTACATCCTTCCCTCCCGGGAGCTGATCGCCAACTCCATCGAGTCCATGGCGCAGATCAACCTGTTTGACGGCCTGGTTCTGCTGGGGTCCTGCGATAAGATCGTCCCCGGCATGCTGATGGCCGCTGCCCGGCTGGACATCCCCTGCATCTTCCTGCCCGGCGGCCCCATGGAGGGCGGTGTGGAGTTTGACGGCCGCCAGGCCGACCAGACCTCCAGCACAGAGGCCTACGGCATGCTCTCCGCCGGAAAGATCACAGAGGCGGAGTATGTGGCTCTCGAGGACACCGCCTGCCCCGGCTGCGGCTCTTGCTCCTATCTGGGTACTGCCAATACCATGTGCGCTCTGGCCGAGGCTTTGGGCATGACCCTGCCGGACGGCGGTCTGGCCCCCGCCACCTCCGCCGTCCGTATGATGATGGCTGAGGAGACCGGTGTGAAGATCATGGAGCTGGTGGAAAAGCAGATCACCGCCCGGAAGATCATCACCAACGGCTCCATCCGCAACGCCATCAAGGCGTGCCTGGCCATGAGCGGCTCCACCAACGCCGTCATGCACCTGACGGCCATCGCCCACGAGGCGGGGCTGGACATCAGAGTCCTGGATGAGTTCGACACCCTGTCCCGCACTACCCCCCAGATCGCCAAGATGAATCCCGCCTGCAAGTATAATGTCATCGACTTCTATTATGACGGCGGTGTGCCCCGGCTGATGGAGAACCTGCAGACCATGCTGGAGACGGACGCCATGACCGTCACCGCGCATACGCTGGCGGAGAACATCGCCTCTCACAAATACCGCTATCCCGCCACCGGCCTGGTGAATCACACCATGGACGATCCCTTTGGCTATACCGGCGGCGTGGCGGTGCTGCGGGGCAACCTGGCGCCCGACACCGGCATCACCAAGCCCGGCGCCTTTGACAAGAGCCTGCACCACTTCGAGGGCGAGGCCATCTGCTTTGACTCCGAGGAAGCGGCTGAGGAGGCCATCCTGGCCGGCAAGGTCCGCGACGGGCATGTGGTGGTCATCCGGTACGAGGGACCCAAGGGCGGCCCGGGCATGCGGGAGATGTACAAGGCCATGAAGTACCTGTATGGCCGGGGGCTCAGCAAGACTACGGCGCTGATCACGGACGGCCGGTTCTCCGGCACCAACAACGGCTGCTTCGTGGGGCACATCTCCCCCGAGGCGGCGGAGGGCGGCCCCATCGCCATCATCCATGATGGCGACCGGATCGTCATCGATATTGAAAGCCGCCGGCTGGACCTGATGGTGCCCCAGGAGGAGATCGACGCCCGCCTGAAGGCCTGGAAGCGGCCGGAGCCCAAGTTCAAGAAGGGCTGGCTGGGCCTTTACTGCAAGATCGCCGCCTCCGGCTCCGAGGGCGCCGTCCTCAAATTCGACAACCTGTAAGACCGCTTCTTCCGCCTCCCGAAAGTCTTTCTTTCGGGAGGCGGAAGCTTTCTGCCCTAGATACCGGCAGTGCGCTCTTTTCCTCCACAAATTCAGAGGCAACAAAGATCTCGGCGACTGCTGTACTATTTTTAAGCCCTGACCATTGCCTCTTCCACCATCATTCACAGTTATAAAGATCTATATCAGGATAAACACAGCCTAGTGAAGAAAAACAATCGTTTATATTAAAGACATTCTGCTGATGACGTGCGGGAAACACCGTATCATGCTTCAGAATCACCGCCTGACTGCTACACTGTAACGGTATCCGAGTAAGGGGATGGTCTCTGCCATCGTTTAGACGCAAGACAGCCGTTCTTACTTTTCAATGCGATACTCATCGCCGCAATTTTGTCGCGTGGTAGCAGCAAGTGGTTCATCAAAACTACAACAGCTCTCTGCATTTTACCCACCGCGGCAGAGATGCCGGCAGAAAGAATCTGTCCCCGATGTTTCGAGGAAAGATGCTGATTGAAAAAATCCGAATACAGGTCCTACGATGACCTGCTGCTGTTTCTTAATGCGGAAATAGTGGCAAAGGCTCTGGGGGTGTTACCGTCCAGCGGTTACGAATCACTGTACGAGCCGGGCTTCCCGGTGCTGTGCGTCGGCAGACGCATGGTGGTTCCCAAGAAACATTCATCCAGAGAGTGTGCAATCAAACAGGAGGGGGCGGTTGAAGCGTAACGGCTATCAAGATGGTTTCTTTCTCCCCAATGAGGTGTTCCAGCTGAGACTGACCTACGGAGATCTGGCGGTCTACAGTTTCTTGAAACGATGCACGAATCGCCGGACCGGCCAGTGTTAGCCCGGCGCCAAAACCATTGGGAAAGCCGTGGAGATGAGAGAGAACACGATGCGCAAGTACATCCTTCAGCTGGAAGAGCGGGAACTTATCGTCACCAGGTCCAGTGGGCGGCGCAACGGAAATCTGCTGTTCACCCCCGCCCGATTCAGGAGATGATCGACGAATCCTACGCCCGACAGCTGGAACAGTTAGAGCTGGCTGCGGAGCGTCAGCGGATTGCGAAGCTCATCCAGGAGTGGGAGGCCCCAGCGTGACCGCCTGTAAGCCGCTGTATGACTCGATGCCGGGAAAGGCGGAGTCCCCAGTAGCTTTGGACGGATTCGGCCCGCTTTGGGGATTTTCCGAGGGACCAAAAAGGAGTAAGAGAAAGCCCTGACACCTTTTGATGCCAGGGCGGTCACAACTGTCCGCAATGCGGGCAGTTGCGGGATTTAGAAAGGACGTCGTTCTGGATATGAAATAGAGGAGATGCCTTTTTAACACTGAATTACCCTTATTCCATAGAGCAACAAGGGCCCTCAGAGGCATTGCTGGTTATGTGGGCACAGATATGCCTCTTCAAGAATTGTGGCACTGAAAATGAAGCTAAGGGTTCCAACCAGATAGCCAAGTTGTTACTTTTCTGAAAATCTCCTCCCGGTCCACTGGCTATTGGGCTAGCGTTGTGGTATGGTGTGTCACTGACAGGGAGGCGGCACAATGTACGACTACATCAGGGCTCTGCACGCGGGGGCCTGCCGGGAGCCGGAGCTTCGGAGTACCCGGGTGGAACTGGACCGGGCCCACAGAGTGATTAAAGGGAAATCGGATCAGCAAAACCAGGAAATTCTGTTGCAACTGGCGGATCTGGAGAACGAACTACGGGAGGAGACCTCCCTGACATCCTTCATTACCGGGTTTCCGCTGGGCATGGGGATCACCGGGGAAATCGAGCCCTTCTGATAATTGTGGCCGCAAGCTCTGGCTTTTTCTTTTCCTGTGGTATGTTGTGTTGTTGATGAGAGCCCACAGGCTCCATGCATGCGAGTAACCGAGCGAAGCGAGACACTGGTAAGTCATAAAAGGAAGCAATGCCATGGCAAAGAAATGAACCAACGGGGCAGCCACATCAGAAAAAGAAAAGATGGCAGATGGGAAGGCCGGTACACTGCCGGACACGATCCGGAGATCAGCAGGGCCATCTACAAGAACGTGTTGGGCAGAACACCGGCGGAAGCTAAGGCTAAGCTGAAAGCGGCCATCGCGGAAACCAAGAGCTTGTACGTGACTAAAACAAGAACGTACACTGTGGGGGCCTGGATGGACGAGTGGTTCAAAAACTATTATCATTGGGCATCTGTGCATCAACGAGATCCTGAACTCCGCCGGGGAAGGAGAATTCTCCATCGGCGGCGCTGTGGTCTATTCCTCCTATGCCGCCCTGGCCGGCGGCAACCACGTAGGCATTTTGATCAAATCCGCGCCCCGCGAGAAAATGATCCCATATATCCTGCCTGTCCACACAGAGGACATTTATTGGCTGAGATCCGATTCCGAGACCACCTCCATCCGCAATCAGTTCCTGGATGACAAGCACGAGCGCCGGATCACCACTGTGCTGGCACAGGGCAGTACCATCACTGTGGCGGAGCTGCCGGAAGGCATCTCTGCGAAGATCTATCAGTTGGCGGGACTGATGAAGGGCGACTATGAGGACGACATTATCAAGGTCCTGGCGCAACGGGGCAAGGTTGCGCTGGATATGCAGGGCTATCTCAGGGTTCCAGATTCCTCCACTAAAGAGATGGTGTACCACGTCTGGGACCGGAAACAGGAGTATTTTCCCCACATCACCTATCTGAAAACCGATGCCGCCGAGGCGGAGATCCTCACCGGCACATCGGACCGGCGGGAGGCTGCCCGCCTGATGGTGGAGTGGGGCGTCAAGGAAGCGCTCATCACCCACAATACCGAGGTTCTGGTCTATGACGGCAAGGAGTACTACACCTGCCCCCTGAAACCTCTGGGGCTGGCCGGCCGTACCGGCCGGGGCGACACAACCTTCTCCGCTTACATCACCGAGCGGGAGCGGGCAGACATCCCCCAGGCCCTGGCCTACGCCTCCCAGCTGGTGTCGCTGAAGATGCAGACACCGGGGCCCTTTAAGGGCGACCGGGCGGATGTGGCGTCGTTCGCAGACAAGTATTATCACTGAGGGCGTGCCATGGAAGCGATTCCTTACAAGCTGCGTCTCCAGCTCAGCGACGAGATCCCTCAGGAGGGGCAGCGCCGGGTCATGGCCCGCATCCCCGCCTTCGACGCACCGGAGATTGACAACTCTTTTTTCCCTCTCACCGGCGGCGGAAAGACACTGCGGGGCATGGTGCTCAATATGGCGCTGGGGCGTTTCCCTGCGGAAACGGCGGCTTTCCTTCGGGAATGCCCTCAGGCCCGGGATATGGACATCACCTTCAGCAATGAGTTGGATGACGGTTGCTGTCACAGCGACTGCCGGAACCCCTCCGCCGAAATCGCCAGGGCCATCGGGATGAACTACGCCTTCGCTCTGGAGTTCATCGGCTTGGCGGGGCCGCAGGATCCCAAGGGCTAGAGTGACAACACGCTGTTCAGCCGCTGGCCCATCAAACGGGTCTCTGTGCTGCATGTGCCCCAGGGGTATAACTGGTATTTCGACTCGCAAAAGCGCATCGGTGAGCGCGTGGCCATTCTGGCAGTGCTGGATGTGGCAGGTCGGGAGGTGGGCGCTGTCTGCGTCCACCTGGAGAACAAGACCCATGCAGCTGCCCAGACATTGCAGATGCGGGCCCTGCTGGACGCAGTGGACCGTTTGCCGCCGGGGATACCGGTATTCATGGGGGACTTCAACACCAACACCTATGACGGTGCCGGCCTGGAGGCTGCAGGACATTCCATCAGGGAACAGCATCTGGGCATGCCGCCCCGGGATGTGGCCGCCTGCGAGCTACTGCTGCCCGTGGCGGAAGAGGCGGGTTTTTCCTACTGGGACTGCAACGACCTAGTTGCCAGGCCCCGCAGGAAACCCTTGCCTGACGGCGTACTGTAGATGCATCTGGAGTGGATTTTTCTGCGGGGACTGACCTGCCTGGACCGGGGTACTGTGTCCACGGAAGTGTGGGACTGGATCTAGATGCCCCGAGAGTCTGTGCTGCGCCGTTTTAGTCGGCCGGAACTGGCGGATTACAACGCTGTTTGGGCGCTGTGCGCGCTTCCCTGAAATGTCTTCCGCGGGCTAGACCGTGCCGGCGGGGCAGCACTGCCAGGACGGCACCCAGAGCAGTGGGGATTAGATGAGGTGCATTTGGGGCAGATGACCAGGCGGTGAGACCTGGTCGAACGTCCGCCGCTTTTCAGCGGCGGACGTTTCATTTTGTGCCGGTGGAGCTAAAATCTCTGTATGACCTAAGTGACTCAAAGGAGCGGTCGGCAACGTCCAAGAACGCGGACCACCGTTCCTACGCAGGGAAAAATTGAGCCTGCTGCCACCTCTCAGTGGGCGTATTTTGAAAGACACACTTGAGCTTCTTTCCTTGCATGCGTTACACCGGAAACAAGCAATAGCGTTTTCTTCTGCGATTAAATATATAGATGAGCAGATCGGTGAGGGCGCGTAGTGAAGCAAGGCGAGCAGAAAACCAGATCGGCAGGATTACCCGGCGGATTGGTTTTCTGCATGGAGTAGGAGAGCGGAGGAGGGAGGTGGAAGCGAGGAAATGGAAATAGATATTTCGAACGTCTTGACGGAGAGCGGCTTACACTAAACGGGTTAAATTGAGTCTGGGTGCCTGAATATTGAAATTAAAAAAGCGTATTGATGTAAACGGCACGCTCATATTGGGAGGCGCTGTTTTTATGTGACTTCCTGAATTTTGTTTTAATAATTTGAGATGGATGGTATAGCTTGAGATAGACTGTGTTTCGCAAAAATAATTTAGGGGATGAAATAGATTATCAAAATTTGCGTCGCAGTAAAGAATATAGACCCCTCGGAGAAGATTATAGAGAGAGGGGCCTGCGCACTGGGGACCCGAGCGAAACGGCCAATTGTTATCACCTGTAAGGGGATGTGTGGGGTTTTGCCGGAAGGGGCCGGGGACACTGAGGAGTGTGCGGCCTGTATGCCCGCCTTACGAGCAGAGGGTGATCTCAGCTCCACCGAACCATTGGGAACAGAGGTGGGCCGGTTGTGATACTCTACGGAGGGTGAAAGAAAAAGCAGGCATAAAATCTAGACATATCAGAAACTGGGACGGAAAATCTACGGAAAACCAGCAGAGAAAACGACGGACCTTCACCCGAAAATCTGTGGAATTTGAGCCTGTCGGGTAGCGGAAAGAGTTGCTGTAATGTGCACAATCTTTGAGAAAGGAAAGACCTTATATGAAAAACAGGCCACATTGCTCTGCCTGACTTTTTCGGCCCCCATGCAGATCAATCTGGAGGTGACGCTGCTGGAACCCATCTGCCTGCCCCACCTCTGAGTGGCATGGCCGTCACCGCCAGCCTCAGCAGCCATGTGATGCTGAACCAGCATCTGCTGGAGGCGGTCATGGGGAAAAGTCCCTCTCTGCGGGTGGTGTTCTCGGCTTATAAGGACTTTACCTGTATTCTCCTGTGTCCATCGGAGAGCGGCGTGTACAAGTTCCCCAAAAGCGGGCGCATCAAGGACATCGCTTTCTCCCGCAGCCCAGTAGAGGCGGGTTCGCCCTGCCGGCCCGCTACACGGCGGCGCGGAATCCCGCACACAGCAGATAGGTGGGCGTGTTGGATACGCTAGTCCGGCCCGACGCCGGACCGGCGAAGTCCGGGCAATCTGAGTGCCTGGAAAAAGAGAGACGGAAGGCGTGGGGGCTGATGAGGAGCAGGGAGCGACACGAGAATTGGGTGCGCGTTTTTCACGTGTTCTTGGCATTCAGCCGGGAGGGCCTGCAGCGCAGCGGCGTCCGGCTGGTCCGGGAGGAATTTGCGAGAAACGTCGGTCCAGCCTGCAGGGAGGCGCCATGCACCTATCCTGCCTACGAGGTCTGCTGCAGTTGAACGTCCTACCGCGGGGTGGGGATCCAAGGGGTGATCCGGGAGATGTGCAGTCAGCGGACGGAGCCGCGTGGAGAGCGTCTCCCTGGGCCAACCCTAGTGTGAGCCCCAGCGGCCGGCGGAGTTCATAGCCCCGCCCTGGGGGGACCTCACTAACGGCGTGGTCTTCTGGGACTATGTCACCCGACTGGAAGAGGAGACGCGGCGGCTAGTCCGGTGCTACTGCAGCAAGGAGATGAATGAGGAGTTCCCGGCCTGCACAGACAAGGACTGCAACGACCTGATCCGGCTGAATCAGGAGCTCCGGCGGGACATGGAGCGGTATCTGTCCATTTAGGGGACGCAGGTTTGAAACTTAATGGCTTCGTCTTTTGGCTCTGCGGAAACTGGCGAGGAACGGAGGACAGCTGCCGGGTCTGGTCGTTCCTGGACCGGGACACGGAGGTGTACGCAGTCCTGACAAAGTTGAAGGAAAACCTTTCTGCCTCCGCGACCAATGCGGCGGAGTCCCGCTGTGAACAGCTGTGCGAGGCGGAAAAAAGCCCTCCCCAGGCCAAGCCAATCGAGCACGATACCCGGTCCGTGAGCTGGACCTAGATTTTTGACCTGGTGTGGCTGGTCGGACTACTGGAAAAGCGTCTCCCAGGAAACCGTGTGCGCTTTGCTGGAGGTAGCCCCGTCGGAGTTTTCGGACTATCCCGGCCCGCTGATAGAACAGAGGCCCGCCGCTTTCAGCGGCGAGCCTCCTTTTTTAACAGAACACTACTTCAGACTTCCTCTACCACCCTAAAATAAGATCAGCTGCTGAGTAAGGGTGGGTTTCGCAAGGGTTAGACGTTCTGTTTCCCCCTAGAGATTGCAGCAGTTCAGACTTATTTCCCGCCGTGCTTAATTTGACAATTCTTTTGAGAGTGCGCTTCAAATATTCATGAGATTGTTGTCTGAAAAAAAGGTGACCACTTCTTTTCGAAAAAGGTTTACCGTAGGCGAGATGTACTGCGGAAAAACGGTAACTAGTCCGATGGTTCGGATCGGTGCGTTTTCGATTGGATAGACATTGATACAACTGTCTGGTGGATAGGTAATGGAGGCGGTAATCCGAAAGCCGAACCCCTGCCGGATATACTCGTAACAGGATTCATCATTGTCGATTCGAAAAACAGAATCAAAGGGGATCCCCGCTGCGGACAGGATGGAGTCGCTTTCTTTGTCAAAATTCCCAGTCCGCAAAATAATGGGCATGTCCCGGAGGTCTTCGGAAGTCATACTAACGCCGTTCCTAGGGGCATAGTCCTTGGGAGTAAAGCAGACCATAGGAGTCCTGTGAAGGGGAATAAAAGATGCTGCGTTGTAGTAGGAGTTGAACACAATGGCCAGATCGATCTCTCCACTCTCCATCCAATGTTTGATCTGCATGTCATTGGCCTGGCGGATGGAAACTTTGATGTTGGGATACTTTTGATGGAACTGCTGCAAAATGGAGGGGAGCCAGTCCCGGATCACATTGTTGTATGCGGCGATATGGACGGAACCCGTCACGGAGTTTTTCAGCCGTAGTGCCTCCTCCACCAAAGCGTTGCCGGATTTCAAATAATTCTGTATATAGGGGAGGAGCGCTTTACCGCTGCTGGTCAGCTCAAAGTGGTTGCGCTCGCGGATAAAAAGGGCGTATCCCACGCCGTCTTCAACCTTTTTTACCATGTGGCTTACAGCAGAAGGGGTCAAATTGAGGATATTTGCGGCCTGACTAATACTGTGGTGTTCTGCTACGGTGGCGATAACGTTCCATGAATAGAGTGACATGGCAACCTCCGTTGAATTTTACTTCAATAATACTACAAAAAAACGCCAAAGATTGTCAACGATAATTACGCAATTGCGGCTGAAAAACTGTGAAAAAACTCAAAAAAACGTTGGATGGCAATAGACGTGACAAAGAAGTCTCATAAAAACAGCCACTATTAATTGAATTATTGTTCAATTTATGGTGGCTATTTTTGCTATTTACATCAATAAAGGGCAGCTCTATAATAAACAATAATCCGTTGGCGTACTTTATGGGAAAACAAATGTTTTCCTGTGAGAGGTGGTTCTTCGAAAACTCCAGGAACTGAAACGTGTGTACTGAGAAAGGAGACGAAACATGGAAGAGAAAAGCAGAGCTGTGAGAAGCGTGGAATCAGAGGAGACCTTCAACGACTATGAATTTTCCCCAGTGCCCGACGAGAAGAAAAACACCTGGAAGGCCCAGGTCTTTGTCTGGCTGGGCGTTGGCTTCTGCCTGACGGCATTCACTCTGGGCGGCCAGATTGCCCTGGGACTTGGCTTTTGGCCCACTGTCGCGGCAGTGCTTGTGGGCGGCATCATTTTGACAGTGGTGGGTGCCCTGGTGGGTGCCATCGGTGTCCGGAGCGGACTTTCCTCGACTGTTTCCTCTAGATTTACCTTCGGTACTTATGGTGCGATTATTTTCGGACTGATCAACGCCCTGTGCAACTTCGGCTGGTTCGGCTATCAGTGCACATTTTTCGGCAGCAGCATTACCAGCATGTTCAAGCTGGCGGCAGGTATCGAGGTAAATCTGACGGCGTGCATTGTCATCGGCGGCCTACTTATGATGATAACGGCCATTGTGGGTTATAAGGGCATCAAGGTTCTGTCCCAGTTCGGTGTACCGCTGTTGTTCCTGCTGGTGATCGGCGGTGTGATAAAGACGTTTACAGTAGTCCCTGCCGGCGAGATCGTTTCTGCACCCCCAGTTGAGCCGATCTCCTTCGCTACCGCCGTGTCTTTGATGGTGGGCAGCTTTATTGTAGGCGTGTCTATTGTGCAGGATTTCACCAGATACTCCAAGACTGTGAAGGACTCCTCCATCGGCATCGTTTTGGGCTTTACCATTGGTTATCCCGCAGTAGTGATCTGCGGTGCAATCTTTGCCTGCGCCTTCCAGTCCAATGATCTGACCAATACGCTGATCAATGTGCTGGGTTTTGGATACATTGCGGCCTTTATCATCGTGATAGCCACCTGGACCACCAATGATAATAACCTCTATCAGTCCGTTCTGGGCCTCACCAATGCCTGCCACGGCATCATCAAGCTGCCCCGCTGGGTCACCACAGCCATCTGCGGCGTGATTGCCACCATCTTGGGCGCCATCGGCATGATCGACTGGCTGGTTCCTTTCCTGAATATTCTCTGCGTAGTAGTGCCTCCGATTACCGGCGCAATGCTAGCGGATTTCTATATCCTGAAAAATGCGGACAATTACAGATTTGAACTGATGGATAAGATCCCCAACGTGCGGCCTGACACCAGCATTGGAGCCATTGTGGGCTGTCTGGTGGGCCTGTGCATGAACGAGCCCCCCGTAGGATTCGGCGTGCCATTTATGGTGCGGCTGTCTACGATCGTTCCCTCCGCCCTGGTGGCGATGGCCTGCTCCGTGGTGATGGTGCTTATCGCCAATCAGTTTACTGCCAAGAAGGCGGCCTGATAGAACCATGGTCAGGAAGAACATTGTCGTCATTCGTGTCGTCACGCTGGAGGACCAGACCCTGCTGCGGATGCACGGAGACCTGATCGAGGCGTATTATCCTGCGCTCCGAACGGATTCGTACTGTATCGGGGAGCAACCGCGGGGAGTCTGCGATCTGAAGACCAAAACCCTGGCAGTTCCAAAGATCATTGCGTTGGCAAAGAAGCATCAGGACGCAGACGCCATCGTGATCAGCTGCTGTGATGACCCGGCAGTAGAAGAACTGAGGGAGATGCTCTCTGTTCCGGTCATCGGCGCCGGAACGGCTGTGAGTGCGGTGGCCCGCGGCTTGGGCAAACGGGTGGGAATTATTGGAATTACAGAATATGTGCCTGAGCCCTATCGGAGAATTTTGGGAGATGATCTGATTGACCTTGGCAGACCTGAGGGCGTGACGTGCACACTGGATTTGATGATAGGCGCGGGCCGGGAGAGCGTGCTGCGCAAGGCGCGGGAGTTGAAAGCCCAGGGCGCGAACTGTATTGCTCTGGCATGTACGGGAATGAGCACGATTCGGATTGCCCGGGAGATTGAGAACAGCTGCGGCATTCCAGCGGTGGACCCAGTGATGGCAGAGGGACTCTTTGCCTATTATGCTTGCTTGCAAAGCGAACGATAAACGGAAGAAGGAACGCATATGTTAATTAAACAGATCATAGAAGTATTTGATCTGCTGGACAGCCCCCATGCCTGCGGGGAAGAGGTTAAAGCTTATTTACAGAGCAAGGGGGAGGACGATATCACAGTCAAGACTATCCGGGACGGAAAATACGCCACGGATTTTATCAAAATCGTCATCGCCGGAAAGAATGGAAGGCTTACCGGGGGAACTGCTCCCACTATGGGCATTGTGGGGCGGCTGGGTGCGATTGGCGCCAGACCGGAAGTGACTGGATACGTCTCTGACGGCGACGGCGCGTTGTGTGCTCTGGCCGCCGCGTCAAAGTTAATGGAAATGAAGCACAGGGGTGATGCGCTGGAGGGAGATGTAATCATATGCACCCAAATCTGTCCCCATGCGCCGACGCAGCCTCATGAGCCGGTTCCGTTCATGGGCTCTCCCGTAGACATGGCCACCATGAACCGGGAGGAAGTGAACGACAAAATGGAAGCGGTTTTGTCCATCGACACTACAAAGGGCAACAGCGTCATCAATGTCAACGGTTTTGCAGTGTCTCAGACCGTCAAGGAAGGCTATATCCTGCGGTACAGCAGCGATATTCTGGATATCATGCAGCGCACCACCGGAAAGACCCCCTACACTTTTGGCGTTTCCATGCAGGATATCACCCCTTACGGCAACGGACTTTTCCATCTCAACAGCATTTTGCAGCCCGCCACAGCGACTGCCGCCCCAGTGATCGGCGTGGCAGTCACCACCGAGCAGCCTGTGGCCGGATGTGCCACGGGAGCGTCTCACTTTGTAGATGTGGAGGAGACCGCACGTTTTGCGGTGGAAGTGGCCAAGGCATACGGTGCCGGTAAGTGCAGCTTTTACGATGAGCGGGAATTCCAAGCCCTGGTAACCCGATACGGAAGCATGTGCCGCCTTCAGACTATGGGGGCGGATGAACAGTGAAAAAGATCGGTGCGATTACCATCGGTCAGGCCCCCAGAACCGATGTGATGGAGGATCTTGACGATATCCTACGGGGAGATGTTGAACTGATACAGGCCGGTGCACTGGATTTATTGACACTGGAGGAAGTGGAAACGCTGCGGCCCGATGGTACGGGAAACACCTTGGTCAGCAGAATGCGAGATGGTACAGGCGTCATGCTGCAAGAGCAGAAAATTCTTCCGCTGCTACAACAGCGGATCCATGATCTGGAGGAGCAGGGTGTCAGCGCGATCCTGATTATGTGCACGGGAGAGTTTCCGGAGACCTTTGTGTCGAGGGTGCCCTTGATCTATCCCAGCAAGGTTATTTGCAACGTCGTGGCAGCTCTGGGCAACCTCTCACGCATTGGAATCATCACGCCAGAAGAGGCTCAGATAGAGGACATTCAAAAAAAGTGGAGGCCCATTGTGGAGACAGTGATCCCCGTTCAGTGGAATCCCTATCTCGAAAGCGAGTCTGAAAGTGCGGTTTCTCGGCTGAGAGATGAGCAGGTGGATCTGGCGGTGATGGATTGCTTCGGATACAGCAGGAAGATGCGTGATTTTGCTGCGCAGGCCCTCGGCAAGCCGGTGATTCTCTCCCGCACGATGGCGGCTCGTGTCCTGTTGGAGATTGTATAAACATTTTTCTGTGGGCCCGAAGCCTCCCGGTTATCAGCCGGGAGGTTTCGGGCAGCCGATCAATATGGCTTAAAGGAGGATTGAGAAAATGGAACGAGATTACAGCGGCGAACTGCTGCGCTTTATTCAGGAGCACCCCAGCGTCTACCATGTGATCGAAGGCCAGCGGCGGATCTTGCTGGAGGCGGGATACGAACAGTTGCTGGAGAGTCAGCACTGGACGCTCCGGGAGGGAGGAAAGTATTTCCTCACCAGAAACCACTCGGCACTCATCGCATTTCAGGTTCCCAAAAAGCGTTTCCGCGGTTTTATGTTGATGGCCAGCCACAGCGATTCCCCCGCTCTGAAGGTCAAGGAGAACCCGGAGATCACGGTAGGGGGACTGTATAAGAAGCTGAATGTAGAGTTGTATGGCGGTGCGCTTCTGGCGCCTTGGCTGGATCGCCCGCTGTCTGTGGCAGGGCGCCTTCTGGTGAGGACATCTGAGGGAGTGCGGATGCAGTTGGTCAATGTGGACAGGGACCTGCTTCTGATCCCGAGCCTGGCCATCCATATGAACAGGAGCGTCAATGACGGCTATGCGTATAAGGTGCAGCGGGATCTGCTCCCATTGTATGGAGCGGCAGAGGCCCCGGATCTAACGGCTCTTGTCGCCGAAACAGCCGGGATTTCCCCGGAGTCTGTGATTGGACATGACCTGTTCGTATACAACCGGCAAGCCCCCAGCATCTGGGGGGCGGACCGGGAGTTTATGTCCAGCCCGAGACTGGACGATCTGCAGTGTGCCTTCTCCTCCCTGTGCGGCTTTCTGGAGAGCGCCCCGGAGGAAAGCCTTCCGGTCCATGTGGTGTTTGACAACGAGGAGATCGGCTCGTCCACCAGGCAGGGAGCTGCTTCCCCCTTCCTGGAAGACACCCTCCGGCGGATTACGGAGGCGCTTGGCCTGACCTTTGGAGAATATCTGGAAAAGCTACCCCAGAGTTTCCTGCTTTCGGCCGACAACGCCCACGGGATGCATCCCAATTATGCAGACAAGTGCGATCCGGTCAACCGACCCAGACTAGGCGGCGGCGTAGTGGTAAAATATAGCGGAAATCAGAAGTATGCCACGGACGCGGTCTCTGCGGCAATCGTCCGTGTCTTGGCGAAAAAGGCAGGGGTGAAGCTCCAGGTGTTTACCAACCACTCGGATATTCCTGGCGGGACCACTTTGGGGAACATCTCTGTTCAGCATGTCCCTGTCAAGACAGCGGATGTGGGAATTGCGCAGCTGGCTATGCACTCGCCCTATGAGACCTGCGGCACTGGTGATACAGCGGAGCTGATTGGATTGGCCCGAAAACTGTTTTCGTCTTCTCTGGCAGAAAACGGTGATGGGGATTATACAATCGTGTGAAAAACCCGTCTCCCGACTGGGCGGAGGTATGTTCTGAACGCTGCGGCGGGACCGGGGAGGGCTCTGCGCCCTTGGTGTACGGGGACAACGTATTTGAGAAACACGGGATAAACCGGGACAGGACGGGAGACGGCGAGAAACCCCGCTGTTTATGCGGGAAACGGGGCATTTTCAACCGGGACGGGGCCGCAAATTATCAGACAACTTGAGCGAAGGGCGTCGAGGCGATCGGCGTCCTTTTTTCATGCCCCGGCGAGCCCTGGGAGGCCCAGGAACGGCGGCGGCGCGTCGGGCGCATATCAACCCGCCGAGGGCGAAAAACCTTGATACAAGGCCGTTTTCGGGCGCAAGAAGGGCCGCTCGGCCCGTCCCGGAAGTCACAGCAGCAGACAAAGAGGACGGGCTTCGCGGCCCTTGAGGATAGTATAGCAGACGAGGCCCCGGAAGGCAAGCAGGCGAGCCGTGCAAACAGGGCGTTAATCCGTGCAGAAATTAACGACAGGGCCCAAAAACACGGCGGCGCGGGCGCAGATCGGCGGGGCCGGGGCGTTACGAGCCGTTAAACGGGGCGTTACTCCCGAGGCGGCGACGGGGCGGAACCAGGGGCAAAAGGCCAGAATACAAAGGGACATTTTCGGCAAAAGCGCGGGGACGTGTCCCTTTGCCCGGAATACGCGGGTTTTCCAGGGGCGAGCCCCTTCTCCGGCCCCGGAAGCAAAGGGACAGTATTTTGATTTATTTTTTAATCATAGCAGGGCAAAAAATCAGGCGGTTCCGTCGCGAGCTTCACGGCTCTCGGCGGGGCCGCTTTTTTCGTCGTCGCTCCCGTCGAAATATGTCCAGAAGATAGACTCTTTTTCCCCGTCGCCGAGGCGCGTGTATTTGAAGTGCGTCAAGTCGAAGATCTCCTTCTTTGCCTCCTCGGGCAAAAGCCGGAACATGGCAACGAGGTCGGCCTCCATCGAGGACAGCGGGACGCCGTCGCAGCTCGGCGCGGCGGGAGCGTTTGGGCTACCCCCGTTTACAAGATAGTCGATAGTTACATTTAGCCTATGGGCTACTTTGCGAACGCTTTCAATATTGGGGGTTTGCGTTTCCCAGCGGCGAATAGTAGCGTTTGCGAGGCCACATTCCCGCTCAAGTTGCTTGACATTCAAGCCTTGCTCTTTTATGAGTTCGTGAACTCGTTCAAAGATGGACATAGTGAATAAACTCCTTTTTCTTAGTGGATGGGCTATTTCCCTATTGACAAATAGTGAATAGGCTACTATAATGACATTAGATTAAAAAATTAAGCAAAGACAGCATAGCACACCACCACCCAAAAAGAAAGAGAAAAGGAGGCGGCGGTAGAGTAAAAGCGAGCGGCGAGGGTCTTTCACCCCCTTTACACGCTCAATTTATTTAAGGCGTCCACGTCATCGGGACGGCGGATCGAAATATGAGAACGGAACCCAGGAGGCCCGCTCTCGGCGGTGAGGCAGAACACGAGGCCCGGCTCCCCGGCAGGGGAGACGAACTCGGCGCGGCAGCTCTCCCCCTCGCAAGAGGCGGAGACGAGCTTCCACCGAATATAGGCATCGGTTCTAAGAATTGCGGCAACAAAGTCCTTGAGGGAGGCGCAACTCCCCAGGGCATCGGTGAGAATATTCTTTTTCATAATAGGCGACCCTCGCCGCCCGCTTTCGCTCTACCGCGACCCCCTGGGGCCGGAGGTTCTGCAAAACCTCCACCCCAGGACGTGAACGCCGCAAAGCGGCATCAATGCCTCGAGAGTTTACAAACCAAAGCACAGCAAAAGAAGGTTCGCCTTCAACGCCTCGGGGATCGTGCCAGCGACCCCGAAGCGGCTCCCCTTATATCTCAAGCAGCTCTCGCCGCTCGCTTTTACTCTACCACAAGCCCCCGAAAAATGCAAAGGAGGCCGACCATGAGGAACGGCAAGAAGCCGACCAGGAAGCAGAAGATCAGGCTCGGGCAAGCGGGCCTCTCGCCGGAGAACTGGCTCGTCGTGCGGCAGAAGCCGGACGGGGAGCTCATCCTCCTCCACAAACACACAAACACGATCCGGGTCGTCCCCGCGCTGGGACAGTGACCCACACAACAGGAAGGAGCAGCAGCATGAGAAAGATGAAGAAGATCAACGGCTACCTCGTCGTCAAGTTCAACGCCCGGGAGCTCCGGGAGTATGAGGGCACGGCCCTCGGCGAGTATGGCGTCATCGACGCCGAGCTCTACACCGGCATCCTGGACGTCGACCGGGGCGCGATGGAGTACGACAACGCGGGCAGCATGGAGGAGGCCGTGGAGCTGGCCCGGGGCCTCGAGTCGGAGCTTGACACCGAGGAGCCCGAGGTCAAGGTCACGCTCGTCAAGGAGACGGACGAGACCACCGAGGAGGAGGAAGTGGACGCGCAGCAGATGATCGCCGGATGGGAGAACACCCTCCGGGGACAGGTCGCGAGCCCCCACTACAATGACGTGGACGCACGGACGGCGGCGCATGAGCTATACGGCTACAAGGCCGCGCTCCGCGACCTGGGCCTTCTGACTCGGGAGGACTGCTTCGTTCTCCCGGACACCTTCGGGACGTGGCCGAGCCCGCTCCCGAGGAGGCCGGAGGAGCTGCTCTCCTATGTGTGCGACGAGCTTTGCCGCCACCGCCTCCCGGAGATGACGCAAGAGCAGCTTGACGCGGTTTGTGCACGGTGCTCCCTTGAGCGGCTGGCGAACGAAGCGGACGAGGCGGAGCTCCGCATCCGTGCGGGGGCGAACCGGGAACTCAACGGCCTCATCGACCAGATCCGCCGCGCAGAGAGCCGCACCCGGGCCGAGCAGGTCGGCGCGGAGGCCCGGGCCTATCTCCGGGCGCTGGCGGCGACGGGGATGGTCACGGAGGGCGAGAGCGCAGCCTTCACCGCCGCGATCGAGGAGGCCCGCACCGCCCAGGCCCACGGGCCGGAGCGGACGACCTTCGAGCACCTTCACCCGGAGCTCAAGCGCCACCGGGAGACAACGCAGCTCTACGCCCTGGGGCTGGCGCTGGCGGCAGATTGCCCGCCCAACGATTGCCGGATCTACCTCAACATCTTCGACGGGGCCCGGGAGCTGGACGCCGCCCTCGACGACCTGGACGCGGACAGCGTTCCGGCGCTCGCCTTGCGGAAGGCGCTCCGGGAACGGGTCGGAGAGCTGGCGGAGATGTTCGACGGGAACTTCGCCGTCAAGCAGTATCGGAAGGGAGGCGGGGCGAAGTGAAGGCGGAGCTCAAGCGGGCCCTCGACCTTGTGGGCCACCAGCGGCGGGAGGCCCTGGCCCGGAAGCGGCTCTCGGGCGATCCCCGGAACCCCTTCCGGCCTCGCTATGGGGCGGAGCTGACCTTCGCGTCCTCCGCGCAGGAGGCGGAGACCCTGGGCTATATTCTCAAATTACTTGAGAAGGAAGCGGCCCGGGAGTGTGCGCGGCGGGTCATCCCCACGCTGGACGCGATCCTCGACTTTGTCATCGGGCTCGGACTTCTGGCCCTGGCGATGCTGGGCGTCGCCGCCGCGTGTGTGGCGGCGGGAGCGCCGGACGGCATCACCCGGACGGCGGCGCTTTTAGGCGTGGGGTTCATCACGGCCCTCTCGCTGCACCGCCTGGGGCGGAAGTAATTCTAAGAACGACTACACAGGAAGGAGGACAGCGATGAAAAGCAACGGCAAACTTTGCCCCCTGGGGAAGCTCGTCGTCAAGGCGCTCGCCGACCAGGAGAAGACAAAGTCGCAGCTTGCCGCCGAGATCGGAACGTCGCCGCAGTATCTAAGCTACATCCTGTACGGCGTCCGCTCGGGCGAGAAGTACCTCCCGGCGCTCATCGCGGCCCTCAAGCTCGACCCCCGGAAGGTCGAGAAGGCAACGGCAGCATGACAGCAGGAAGGGAGGGACAGGAGTGCCGGACGTATTCATCGGGCTAAAAGAGGCGGCGACCTTTGAGGGCGTCACCTACGAGGCCCTCAAAAAGCGGGTTCAGAGGAACCCGGGGCAGTACAAGACCAGGACGCAGCCCCAGGAGGGCGGAGGCAAGGAGCAAGTTTTGATTGCGGTCTCCTCGCTCTCCCCAAAGGGCCGGAAGGCGTGGCGGGCGGCGCAGAAAGTAGACGGGAGGGATGTCGTCATAGAGAAGCGAACAGAGTCCGCGCCCTGGTACGTGGGCGTCGACCTCAACCACTACACGGAGCAGAACAAGAAGGCGTTCTATGAAGCCGTCGAGCTGGCGGCGCGGGTTCAAGACTTCATCGACTACGACGGGCCCGACCGCACGGCCTACGCGGAACGCTACGCGCTGGGGCTGGGCGTGAGCCTCCCCACCCTCTACCGCTACGTGGAGAATGTACTCAAGGCGAGCGCGTGGGCGCTCAAGATGGAGAAGGAGGACGGGCAGAACCGGGACTACTTCCGGGCGCTGGCCTTGTGCCGGAAGCCGAGGGAGAAAGCCTCCTTCCCGAGCCTCACGGACGAGCAAAAGGCGCTCATTCAAAATATATGGTTCGACCGCCGCTTCGCCGCCAACCTGGGCACGATCGAAATGCTCTACGAGAAGTTCGAGGAGGTGGGGCAGGGCCGGGGCTGGGAGAGCTACCCCAGCATCAAGACGGTCGCCCGGTACATCAAGCACCTCATGGACAGCCGGGGCGGAGAGTCGGCCCGCTACCTCGCGGCCAACGGTTCCCGGGAGTGGAAGAACAAGAAGATGCTCAAGGGCAAGCGGGACGCGACGAGCCTCAAGGTCATGGAGTACGTGGTGGGCGACGAGCACACCTTCGACTTTTGGGTTCAGTGGGTCGCCCCGAACGGGAAAGTCAAGGCCGTCCGCCCGAAGCTCGTCGCATGGATGGACATGCGGAGCCGGGCGATCGTGGGCGACGTGGCTTGTGTAGACGCCAACAACCAGACCCTCAAGGAGAGCCTTGTGAAGATGCTCTACTCCCACCCGGGCGGCGTTCCCCACATCCTGCACGTGGACAACGGCAAGGACTACACGGCGAAGACCATGACGGGCCAGAGCCGGAAGAAGCGGAACATCGAGTTCGAGTTTGACGCGGAGACGGTGGGCTTCTACCAGAGCATCGGCATCGAGGAGGTGGGGCGGTCGCTCCCCTATCAGCCGTGGGACAAGCCGATCGAGCGTTTCTTCTCGACCGTGTGCTCCAAGTTCTCAAAATGGTTTGAGAGCTACACGGGCACCCTCACGGGTTCCAAGACCTACGCCAAGCGGCAGAAGGACGTCGACGGGATGCTCGAGCGCGGGGAGCTGCTCACGATGGAGGAGTTCTTCGAGGCGTGGACGGAGTGGAAGGAAACGAAGTACCACACCCGGGAGCACCGGGGCCTCAAGGACGCGGGCGAGAAGTGGGTCACGCCGATCTCGCTCTTTGAGAACGGGGAACGCTACGAGAAGGCAGCGCCGCCCCGGGAGTATGCGGCGATGCTGCTCATGAAGGCGGACACCGCCCTCGTGCGGAACCAGGGGATCACCAAGTTCGGGACGCTCTACACGGACTACGAGCTTTGCCACTATGTCGGCAAACACGTCGGCATCAAGTGGGACATCGACGACGTCACGAAGCTCTACGTCTTCGACGAGGAGGGCCGGAAGATATGCGAGGCCGTCTCCGCCGAGCTCCTGGCCTTCGGGCCCCACTGTTCACAGGCGGCGCTTGAGCGCCACCTCCGCGACCAGAAGCGGCAGGAGAAGGAAATGCGCGAGATCCTGGAAGACATGCGGAGGCCCTACGAGCTCCGCGTCCAGGAGGGCGGACGCCCCTCGAGCGCGGTCGGCATGATCGACCTCACCATCAAGGCGGAGCGGAGCCCGAAGGTCATCGCCCTCCCGAACGACAAGGAATACCGGGCGGAAGCGGCGGCAAGCCGGAAGGCCGGGAAGAAGACATCCGGGGACGAGTTCCTCACCAACAAGGCAGACGACGCCCTCGCCCGTTTGAGGGCTATGAACGAATAGGAGGTACAACATGGAAGTCACAGCAGCAGCGGCCCAGGCCGTAACCTACACCAGCAACAAGAGCCTCGCGGAGCAGATCAACGACTACCTCGCGACGACGAAGACCAGCATCGCAACCCTGGCAAGCGAGATCCCGGGCTATTCCCGCCCGACGATCTCCCGCTACCTCTCGGGCAAGTACGAGGGGGACATCGCAGCCATTGAGAAGCTGCTCGCGGACTGGCTGGCCGGGCGCACCGGGGAGGACGTGGCCCTCCCGGAGCCGGGCCGGAAGACCGGGACGAAGCCCGCCTTCTTTGAGAGCCGGGACGCCCTCAAGGTGCTGGGCGTGTGTCAGAGCTGTCAAGAGTACATCGGGCTCGGCATCGTGGTCGCCCGCAGCGGCTACGGCAAGACCTACTCCCTCCGGCAGTACGCCAAGCTCCCCCGGGTCGCCTATATCGAGTGTGACGACACCATGAGCAGCCGGGATCTTGTGGAGGCGATTGAACGGGCCCTCGGCATCCCCAGCGGCTACGGGACGATCTGGCGCAGGGTCAACGGCATCCGGGACTATTTCAACACGAACAAGGGCTACCTCCTCATCATCGACGAGGCGGACAAGCTCGTCTCAAAGTACACCCAAAAGAAGATGGAGATCCTCCGGGCGATCTTCGACCAGTCGGACGTGGGGCTCGTCATCGCCGGGGAGCCGAAGCTCGAGGCGCAGATTAAGACCTACCTCGTCCGCATGGCGAACCGGGTCGACTTCTACGTCAGCCTCAAGGGGCTTGACCCCTCGGAGGTGGAGGGCTACCTCGCGGGCTTCGAGGTCGCGCCGGACGCGATGGTCGAACTCAAGGCCCGGGCCTGCAACATGCAGACGGGATGCTTCCGCCTCCTCGACCGCACCCTCTCCAATGTGTCCCGCATCCTTGAGGAGAGGGGCGAGAGGGTCGTCACAGTCAAGATCATTGAGCAAGCCTCGAGCCTCATGATGCTTTGACGCGGAGGAGGCCGGGACAATGAAAATGAGAAAGCAGCGGCTCATGGGGCTCGCTATGCTGGCGATCACCGCCCTCGTCCTGGTTATGGCCCGAGGCGGGAGGACGCCGGAGGACAGCGACGCGACCGCCGCCTTCCTCACCGGGCCCCTGGGCCTGTATATGCTCCTCTCGAAGACCTACATCCTATACGACGGCGAGGAGCAGGAGGCGGGCGGGCAGAAGGAAAGCGTCGGGGAGGCAGCTCCCCGGGCACATAACAAAACTACGAGAAAGGAAGTTGTCAACACATGGCAAGAAAGAGAGTGGTCGAGCCCTCGGGCGTCAAGACCTGGGAGGACGCAAACGACGCCCTCCGTCAGATTGCGGAAGCGCAACTCGCCCTCGCGGACATTGAGGGCGAGATGAACAAGCAGATCCTCGGGGCGAAGAAGGCCGCAGAGGAGCAGAGCAAGCCGTACAAGGACAGGGTCGCCAAGCTCGAGCGCGAGCTCAAGGACTTTGTCACCGAGCACCGGGCGGACATGGGGAAGACGAAGACCCGGGCCCTCACCTTCGGCGAGGTAGGGTTCCGGCTCTCGACCTCCGTGTCCCTCCCCCGGGCGAAGGAGAAGATCGAGGAGATCATCCGCCGCCTCAAGACCCGGCAGATGATGGACTGCATCGTCGTCAAGGAGGACGTCTCGAAGGAGGCCCTCAAGAAGTACGGCGAGGACACCGTCAACGCGGTCGGCGCTACCTGGAAGCAGCAAGACGTCTTCGGCTATGAGCTGAACTTCTCGAAGCTGGAACAGGTCAAGGCCGGGCTCTAAAGAAGGGGGCGGGACTTCATGCGGGTCGACATCACCAGCACGAGGAAGAAATACCGGGTCATCTACGCCGATCCGCCCTGGAAGTTCAGCAGCAAGGAAGCAACTGGAAAAAATCGGGGGGGGGTAAAAACTACCAGCTATAAACCCCTCGAACGGATTTATCCGACTATGTCCACCGAGGCCCTCAAGGGGCTGGACGTGGGGCGCATCGCGCACCGGGACGCGGCGCTCTTTATGTGGGCCACGGACGCCCACATCCCGGACGCCCTCGAGCTTTATCGGGCGTGGGGGTTCCGTTATGTGACGGTCGCCTTCGTGTGGTCGAAGAAGACCGTCAACGGGAAGACCGTCTCGAACCTCGCGCCCTGGACGCTCAAGAACTGCGAGCTTTGCCTCATGGGGACGCGGGGGCGGATGGTACAGTACAAGCAAAGGAACAATGTCCCGCAGCTTGTGGAGGCCGTGCGGACACGGCACAGCGAGAAGCCCGAGGAGGTACGCCGGAGCATCGAGGCGCTGTTCGGGGACGTCCCCCGGATCGAACTCTTTGCCCGACGCCGCTCCCCCGGCTGGGACTATTGGGGAAACGAGGTGTAAATCATGGCAGCAGCAACAACGCGCAGCGGGCGGAAGCTCCCCTCCATCCGCACCTTATGGGCGATCGCCAAGTCGCCGGAGCTGGGGCTCACGGACGAAGACCTCCACGGGGTCGTGTACCGGGAGACGGGCAAGGGGAGCATGAAGCAGCTCACCCAGGGCGAGATCACCGCCGTCGCCCGCGTCCTGCAAAACATGAAGGACAGCGCGGCCCGGGGAAGCCGGAGCAAGCGCACGGATGAGGGAGGCAACCCCACGACCGAACGGCAGCGCCGGAAGATCTACGCGCTGACCGAGGCCCTCGGCTGGAACAGCGACAAGCGCCGGATCGAGGGGTTCGTGAAGCGGATGACGGGCATCGACCGCCTCGAATGGCTGGACGCGGGCCAGTGTGAGAAGATCATCGAGGGGCTCAAGGCGATCCTCGCCCGGGAGCAGCGGAAGGAGGGCGCGGATGGACGTCGGAACGAGTAAAGGGCTTGAGAGCTTCCTCGCCTTCCTCCGGGAGACCACGGAACGGCACAGGATGGCGGAGGCCGACCGCGCCGAGGCGGAGGCCGCGACGCAAGACCTCCTCCACGCGCTCGAGCTGGGAAACGACAAGGCCCCGGGCCGGGCGCGGCTGGGGCTCAAGCTCCGGGAAGTGCGGCGGCAGCGCCGGACGGCGAAGGACATCGCGGAGCAGACCCGGCCCGTGGTGGATTGGGTAGAGCAGAACCGCACCGTCATCAAGGGCCTTGAGCGGCTTTTGGGCGATGTCCGCAAGCAGGAGCGCCGGAGCGAGGGGCGCAGCTATGCGCCCCGTACCCACATATTAGAGGACATACAGCGCGGCGGAGAGAAGGAGGGACAGCATGAACAACTTTGACGAGCCCGTCAAGAAGGCGGAGACCGACGCGGAGATCCTGGACGCGCTGCAAGGGGTCAAGCTGACACAGGACGAGATCCGGCGCGGGGCGTGTGGCGGGATGGGGCTCGCCTTTTTCCGGGCCTACTACGAGAAGCTCCCGGAGGAAGTTGCCCGCCGCCTCACGGAGATCGACACCGAGGCCGTGGGGCACATCACCCGGGCGACGGGGCTCAACCTGTCCGGCTCGCTCCTGGATCGGTTCGGGGAGAAGCTGGCAAGCGACGCCGCCTTCGCCCAGGTCATCCGGGCGGCGAACGTGTACCGGGGGCGGCTGGGCTACGCTCCCCTCGGGCCGGACGGCTGGCCGGAGCAAGGGGAGGCCGCACTATGAAGAACCCGTTCCGCTGCTCCGATTGCGAGCACATGGGGCTCATGGGGCGGGCCCGCCTCACCAGCGGCACGTCCTGGGGAGGCCCTCGCGGTGAATGTTGGTGCAAACACCCGGAAGCGGAGGCGAGTTTCGCCGCCTCCGGGAACCGCTCGGCCTCTTGCTTCATCGCCTTTACCGCACCAGGGGGAAGCACCCCCGCGATCAAAACGTCGCCGAGGTGGTGCCCGTTGAAACGCCCAGGGGCCACCAGGAGCCCCGGCAAGGGCCCCTCGGCGGGCTAAGGGGGAAGTTATGCCAACGAAGAATAAACGCCTCACGCGGCGCGAGAAGGCCGAGAGAGCGGCGATGAAGAAGGAGCTCCAAGCGAGAGGAGTCCTCCCGCCCGACAAGCCCCGGCTCGACCGGAAGAAGTTCGCCCGGGAGACCTGGGCGGAGTTCGAGGCGCTCTTTAAGGCGAAGCCCATCCGGGCGGAGCTGGCGCTCATCAAGGCGGTCGGCTTCATGGTGGGGCCGGAGATGCACAGGGTCACGCCCGAGGAGGTCGGCGTCCTCAAGCTGCTCAAGCTGGCGGTCGAGTACGACGGTTTTCTCAACAAACTTGAGGCGGAGGGCCGCGAGACGTACACCACTGGGGAGCTCGTCGACGAAGTCGTTCTCCCCATCATCAAACTATAGGAGGTTATCACAACATGAAGTACAGTAAAAGCAATCCGCCGATGAAGTGCATGATGACACAGAGCACTTGCTACAAGGGAACCAAGAAGATGACGGTCAAGGGCGTCTTGTGGCACAGCACCGGGGCGAACAACCCGACCCTCAAGCGATATGTTCAGCCGGACGACAGCGCACCCGACCGAGCCGAGCTCCTGTCCAAGCTGGGCACCAACGCGAACAAGAACGACTGGAACCACATCGACACACAAGCGGGCCTGAACGCCTGGATCGGGAAGCTCGCGGACGGGAGTGTCGCGGCGGTTCAGACGATGCCCTGGGACTTTAGACCGTGGGGATGTGGGAGCGGCAGCAAGGGGTCATGCAACAGCGGATGGATTCAGTTTGAAATCTGCGAGGACGCCTTGACGGACGCCGACTACTTCGCCGCCGTGTATCAAGAGGCGTGTGAGCTGACGGCGTACCTCTGCACCCTCTACGGCATCGACCCCAAAGGAACCGCCGATTGCTCCGGCGTCACTGTCCCGACCATTTTGTGCCACGCGGACAGCCACAAACTAAAGCTCGGCAGCAATCACGCCGACGTGACACACTGGTTCCCCAAGTTCGGGAAGTCGATGGAGACCGCCCGGGACGATGTCGCGGCCCTGATGAGCGGCTCCACCGCGCCGGGCACGGAAGACAAGACGGCGATCATGGGCGAGGCCCAGGCCACCGCGTCGCAGATGGCGGCGTTCTGCTTGAGCAAAAACGCCTCGCCGCAGCTCCCGAGCTGCACCGTGGAGGAGCTGGCCCGCATGTTCATCGAGGAGGGCGAGGCCGAGGGAGTTCGGGGCGACGTGGCCTTCGCGCAGAGCCTCCACGAAACGGGCTATTTCAAATACGGCGGCATCGTGACGCCGGAGATGAACAACTTCGCGGGCATTGGGGCGCTCAACGGCAACGCCACGGGACAGGCGGCGAGCTTCCCCGACCCGCGCACGGGCGTCCGGGCGCAGATCCAGCACCTCAAGGCATACGCATCCACCGAGGCCCTCGTGAACGCTTGCGTCGACCCCCGCTTCTCCCTGGTCGCCCGTGGCGTGGCCCCCTATGTGGAATGGCTGGGGGCAGCGGACAACCCGCAGGGGCGCGGCTGGGCGGTTCCCGGCGCGGGCTACGGGGCGAACGTCGTGAAGCTGCTCGGGCAGATCCTCGCCTTCCAAGACCCGGGGGACGGCTATCCGGCCAATACCCCGGAATGGCAAAAAGCGGGGTTTGAGGCCCTGGTGGAGCGCGGCATCATCAACTCCCCGGACGTGTGGAAGGCGAAGTTCGACCAACCGATCAAGGTCGGGGAAATCCTGGCGATCATCGGCAGGATGTAACAGGAAGGGAGGGCGCAGGACATGGATAAACTCGCCGAGGGTTTGACGCTGGAAATGCTCCCCGAAGGGCTCTACCGCATGATCGCCGAGGCGATCGGGACGGATAACTTCTATAAGCTCGCCGAGGTCGTCGGGGGTACGACGGTTTACATCCCGAAGCCCGAGAGCGTCACCCGGCCCGTCCGCGACGCCCGCATCAAAGAGGAGTTCAACGGCTACAATCACCCGGAGCTCGCCCGGAAGTACGGCGTCACGGAGCGATGGGTTCGCCGCATTTGTGGCCCAGGGCAGACGGAGGGACAGATCGACATCTTCGACTATTTCAACGACCCGGGGCAGGAGGACGACGAGCCCCTCTCGTGAGCGGCAACTCTTAGAACTGCTTCGTATATAAGGTTCCGGGGGAACCCGCTAAGATAAGAGTACAAGCAATAGCTTGTACTCTTATTTTTTGTCCAAAAGGAGGCAGACACACATGAACATGGAACTCATCCAAAGCGCAGCGAGCGACGCTCTTGTCAACGTCGTTCTCGCGGTCATCGCCCTGGCCGGGGCCTACGCGGTGTACTACATCCGCCTGGGCGCGGCCAAGCTCAAGGAGCAGACGGCGCAGATCAAGGACGAGGCGGGCCGGAAGGTGCTCGAGGACGCCCTTGACGATGTCGTCAACCTTGCGACGGTCTCGGTGGGGGCGATGGAGCAGACCACGGCGAAGGCGCTCCGGGACGCGGTCAAGAGCGGCAAGGCAAGCCGGGAGGAGCTGCTCGCCCTGGGGAAACAGGTCTTCGACGAGGTGAAGGCGGCAATCAGCCCCCAGGCGCAGAAGGTCATCACCGACAACCTGGGCAGCTTCGACAAGTACCTCACCGCCGTCATCGAGGACGCCGTCCTCAAGGTCAAGCAGGAAGACCCCTATCTCACACTCTCCGGGGAGCTGCTTGAGGGCGTCGCGCTGGAAGACAAGGCCGGAGCCGCCGCGCAGTAAGGAGGGGCCAACATGGACGGAGCGACAATCGCGATGTTCGTCTTCCAGACGGTCATCACGGCGATCATTGGGGTCGCCGCGTGGGGAGTGAAGAACGCGATCGGCGAGATGAAGGCGGCGGTCTCGGAGCTCAAGGCAGCGGACAAGAAGAACGCCGAGGAGATCGCCGCCGTGCGCGGAGAGCTGGGCGACCTCAAGGCCGACCTCCCCCTCATCTACACGACCCGGGAGGACTTCATCCGGGTCTCGAACAACATCGACCAGAAGCTCGACAAGCTCCTATACAGGGGCGCAGCAAAGGAGGGATAAAAGCGTATGGCATACTTTGACGACATGACGGAGCAGGAGATCCGGCAGAACAAGGCGATCCGGGGCTACATCGTCCGGGCCCTGGCGAAAGGCAATCAGAACTCGCTGCTTGTGCGGCAGATCACGAACGCCCTCCTCGCCGACAACCTCATCACCGTCCCGGACATCTCGAAGCAGCTCTCCTATTTGGAGGACGGCGGCTACATCGAGTTCACGGACAAGCGGGCCACGGCCTACAACGCCTACCGCCGCGACGCCGTCATCCAGCTCACGAAGGCGGGCGTCGACCTTGTGGAAGGCACGAGGGACGACCCGGGCGTCGATGTCTAAGAAAGAGCGCCGGAGGACGCGGATCAGCTCGACGATCGACAAGCTCCCGGACGACATCAAGACGGAGCTCGACGTCCGGCTCGCGGACACGGCCAACACCTACGAGGAGCTCTCCGCATGGCTCAAGGCGGAGGGCTACGAAATCAGCAAGAGCGCGATCGGGCGCTACGCAATCCGCAGCACCCAGGCGGCGCAGCGGGTCGCGGAGACCCTACAGCGCACCCAGGCGATCGCCCAGGCGGTGGAGGCGCACCCTGACCTCGACTACACGAAGGCGGCGTCGATGGTGCTCATGGACGGCCTCATGCAGCGCGTCAGCACGGCGGAGGGCGACTTCCAGGAGATGCCGCTTGACAAGGCGGGGCGGCTCATCGCAAGCCTCGCCCGGAACGCCACCTATGAGAAGCGTGTCCGGCAGGACATGAAGAAGAAGGCCGAGCTTGCCTTCGACCAGCTTGAGGTGGAGCTCATGGCGGCGATCAAGCAGCACCCGGAACTCGCCGGGGAGCTGCACGACGTCCTCTCAAGGGCGAGGGAGAAGGTGCTCGACGATGGCGAAGATTGACCTCAAGGACTACCTGGAACGGCTCGAGGAGCCGGAAGACCGGGAAGCGGTCGCGAGCCGGGAGTACCAGCGGGAACTATTTGAGCAGTATGTCCAGAAGGGGACGAACTTCCCCGAGCTCCGGGCGCAGCTCCTCGAGGAGTACCGGGCCGGGGCAGAGCTCACGGGCCCCCAGGGGCTACGCCGGAAGCTCGGGGCGGTTGACCTGGGCTACTTCGGGCGGGCCTACCTCCCCCACTACTTTGTGAGGCCGTCGCCCCCGTTTCACGAGGAGCTCGACCGCATCTTCCGCGAGGGCGTCATGAAGGGGTTGAACCCCGCCACCGACGCGAAGGAAATCAGCCGGGCCAACGGATGCCGGAGGGCGGTCGAGGCCCCGCGTGGACACGCCAAGAGCACGAACTTCACCTTCAAGGACTCCATCCACTCGGCGGTGTACGCCTACAAGCACTACGAGATCATCCTCTCGGACAGCTCGGAACAGGCCGAGGGCTTCCTCTCCGACATCAAAACGGAACTCGAGGAGAACGCGGCGCTCCGGGAGGACTTCGGGGAGCTTGTGGGCCGCGTCTGGAAGGCGTCGGTCATCCTCCTCTCGAACGGGGTCAAGATCGAGGCGCTGGGCGCGGGCAAGAAGATCCGCGGACGGCGGCACAAACAATGGAGGCCCGACCTCATTCTTTGCGACGACCTTGAGAACGACGAGAACGTCAACACCCCGGAGCAGCGGAAGAAGCTCCGGGACTGGTTCTATAAGGCCGTGAGCAAGGCGGGCGACACCTACACGGACATCGTCTACATCGGGACGCTGCTCCACTACGACGCCCTCCTCGCCAACGTCGCCAAGAACCCCGAGTATGAGGCCGTCCGCTACAAGGGCGTCATCTCCTTCGCGACAAACACGGCCTTGTGGGACGCCTGGGAGCGCATCTTCACCGACCTTGAGAACCCCAGGCACAAGGAGGACGCCGAGGACTTCTTCAAAGCGAACGAGGCGGCGATGCTGGAAGGAACCGCCGTTTTGTGGGAGGAGAAGCTCCCCTACTACGCCCTTATGGTTATGAGGGTATCGGAGGGCGAGGCATCCTTCAGCAGCGAGATCCAGAACGAGCCCATTGACCCGGAGAACTGCGCGTTTGCCGAGGAGTGGATCGACTACTACGACGACGGGCAGCTTCCCCCGGACTTCTCCGAGGCGCGGTTCCTGTTCGTCGCGGCGAACGACCCCTCCCTCGGCAAGAACCGCAAGAGCGACACCTCGGCGATCATCGGCATAGCGAAGGACACCTCGACGGGCTACATGTACGTCGTGATCGCCGACATAGCCAAGCGCAAGCCGGACAAAATCATCGAGGACGCGATCGAGGCGTCCCGCCGTTTGAAGCGGGAGTACAAGAAGCCCCTCTACAAATTCGGCGTCGAGACGGTTCAGTTTCAATACTACTTCGCCGAGATCATGCGGCAGAAGTCCGCCGAGATCGGCGAGTACCTCCCCATCGAGGAGATCAACAGCGTCCAGAACAAGGACGCCCGCATCCAGTCCTTGCAGCCCTTTGTGAAGAACGGCTACCTCAAGTTCTCCAAGCGGCACAAGGCCCTCCTTGACCAGATGCTCAAGTACCCCATGGGGAAGAACGACGACGGGCCGGACGCGCTGCAAATGGCCGTCTCCCTGGCCCTCTCGGTCAAGGTGGGACAACACACGGACTATAAATCAGTTTTAGGCCGCGCTATCAAGTTCCGGCGCGGGGCCTACTAAAAGGAGGTGGGCCGTTTGGCTGACAGCAGCAAGAAAAAGTGGTTCCCCTGGCGGCGGCGCTCCCAGGCCCCGCAGACGCCCCGGCCAGAGTCGCGGGAGGTCGCAGCCGCCCAGGTAACGGACAAGTACAGCGAGTACCCCTCGGACGGGCTCACCCCCGTCCGGCTGGCGGAGATTTTCAAGGAGGCGGACGCCGGGGACGTGCTCCGGCAAGCCGAGCTTTTTGAGGAGATGGAGGAGAAAGACCCGCACCTCTTTTCCCAGCTTCAAACGAGGAAGAACGCGGTCACGGGCCTCGATTATGAGGTCATCCCTTTTGACAGCGACGACCCCAGGGACAAGGAGATCGCCGAGTTTGTGGAAGCACAGCTCGGCGGTATCGAGGGCTTTGAGGACATCATGCTCGACCTCCTGGACGCGATCGGGAAGGGGTTCGCGGTCTCGGAAATCATGTGGAGCTACGACGAGGGGCATGTTGTTGTCGACGACATCCGCTCCCGTCATCAAAAGCGTTTCTTTTGGGACAGCGTCGACGACTCCTTCAAGGTGAGAACCCAGGAGGCCCCGGAGGGCATCGAGCTCCCGAAGAACAAGTTCATCGTACACAAATACAAGGCCCGCAGCGGCCACCCCTCCCGGGCTGGCGTCTTGCGCGTGGTCGCCTGGATGTACCTCTTTAAGAACTACACCCTCAAGGATTGGGTCGCGTTTTGCGAGGTCTTCGGGATGCCGCTCCGCCTGGGGAAGTATCAGCCGGGCGCAAGCGAGGACGACAAGCGGGCGCTCATGCAAGCCCTCGTCGCAATCGGGGCGGACGCGGCGGGCATCTTCCCGGACGGCACGGCGATCGAGTTCGTGAACACCGAGAAGACCAGCTCGACCGACCTCTATGAACGGCTGGCCCGCTATTGCGACGAACAGGTCTCGAAGGCAATCCTCGGGCAGACCTTGACCTCGGACTCGGGCGGCGGCAGCTACGCGCAGAGCAAGACGCACAACGACGTCCGCCACGACCTCACCGTCGCGGACTGCAAGGCAATCGCGGCCACCCTCCGGCGCGACCTCATCCGCCCCCTGGTGCTCTACAACTTCGGGGAGGACAAGCGCATCCCGTACCTCCGCTTCGACGCGGAGGAGTCGGAGGATCTCACGCAGACGGCGACCGTCATCGGGACGCTCATCCGGGAGGCGGGGCTCAAGGTTCCGACAAGTTACATCTACAAGAAGTTCTCCATCCCAAAGCCCGAGGGCGACGAGGAAGTCGCCGCCCCGCCCGGGCAGACGGCGCAGGGGGCGGGGTTCGGCCCCTTCTCCTTCAAGGCGCAGCCCGGCGAGCCGATCGCGCTCAAGGCCGAGGACGGAGCGGGGCACGGGACGCAAGAGTGCGTCGACCGTCTGGCGGCAGCGGCCACCCGGAAAAGCGCCGGGGCCTTCAAGAAAGCGTTCGGCCCGGTTCTCAAAAAGATTGAGAACGCGGAGAGCCTTGAGGAACTCCGGGACATGATGGAGGACGAGAAGGCCGTCGCCGAGCTGTTCGGCGAGATGGACGTCTCGGAGGTGGAGGAGCTGCTTCAAAAGGTCATGCTCTACGCCAACCTCGAAGGGAGGGCGGCGGAAGATGGACGACATTGAGGCCGTATTCAACCGAAAGGACATGACCTTCGAGGAGGCCGTCCAGTATTTCAAGGAGCGCGTCCCGGTCACGGCGTCGGTCTTCTACAGTATCGCGGAGAAGTACCGGGGGCTCGCCTTCACGGTGGGCGGCTACACGAAGGCGCAGATCCTCAAGCGGTTCTATGAGGAGATCCTCGCGGCGCTGGAACAGGGGAACCCCCTCTCGGAGTTCCGGCGCAATATGAACGAGTTCCTCGAGGCCGAGGGCTATGAGGGGCTCGACCCGCTGCAAGCCGACCTCATCTTCCGCACCAACATCCAAACGGCCTACAATGTGGGCCACTATGAGCAGATGACAGACCCGGGCGTCATGAAGCTCCGCCCCTACTGGCAGTACGACGCCGTCAACGACGCCCACACACGCCCGAGTCACCTCGCGATGGACGGGCGGGTCTTCCCGGCAGACAGCGAGGTATGGAACACATGGTTCCCGCCGAACGGGTTCCGATGCCGCTGCACGGTCAAGACGCTCTCAAAGAGACAGGTCGAGGCCCGGGGGCTCAAGGTGGAGCAGACAGCGCCGGAGGGCCTCATGCCCGACCCGCACTTCTCGACCAATCCGGCAAAGGTACGCTTCGAGCCCGACCTCAAGGACTACCCCGCGCCGCTTGTGAAGGCGTACCAAAACCGGGAAAAAGAGAACCCGGGCAAATAAGGCCCACAGAGGCCCCAGGAAGGGCCGAGGGGCCGGGGAGTGTAATTCCCGGGGCGCGGCAGGTTCACCCCGTTATAACGCGGAATAACGGCGTTTCCGGGGGCTTCAAGCACCAAGCAAAGGAGACAGGCAGAAAATGAGCGATTTTCTCACCCTAAAGGGGGGCGAAGTGGATGTCGGAGGAGCGCCGGAGGTCATCTCCGTTTTGCCCTTCGGCCATGTCGTGAGCCAGAAGGGAGAGTTCGACGTCGACGAGGAAAGCCTCGCCGCGATGAAGGCGCAGATCGCCGAGCGCGGCGTCGACCTTGTCGTCGACTACGAGCACCAGACCCTCACAGGAGACCGGGCCCCCGCCGCCGGATGGGTCAAGGAGCTGTTCGCCGAGGACGGGCACATCAAGGCCCGGGTCGAGTGGACGCTTCCGGCGAAGCAGTACCTTGAGAACAAGGAATACCGCTACCTCTCCCCGGTCATCACCGTCCGCAAGACGGACAACAAGGCGACGGGCCTCCACTCCCTCGCCCTCACCAACACCCCAGCGATCGCGGGCATGACCCCGATTGTAAATTCATCCACATTTGAAGGAGGCAAAACCAACATGAACGAACTCATCAAGAAGCTCGCGGCGGCGCTCGGCCTGGGCGAAGACGCGGGCGAGGAGCAGATCCTCGAGGCGCTCTCCGCTTGCATCGAGGAGAACAAGGCCCTCAAGGAAGCCGCCGAGGGCAAGAAGCCCGGGGACGGCAAGCAGCCGCCCGAGGAGGACACCGTCGTCGCGAACAAGGCCGTCTGTGAGCTCCTGGGGCTCAAGGCCGGGGCTCCCGCCGCCGAGGTCGCCGCCGTCATCATGTCCCTCAAGGGCGGCATCGACGGGCGCGTCAAGGCCCTTGAGGAGCAGCTCGCCGACCGGGATGCCGAGGAAGCCGTTGAGCTGGCGCTCAAGAGCGGCAAGATCACCCCGGCACAGAAGGGATGGGCCAAGGACTACGCCCTCAAGAGCCCGGAGGGGTTCAAGTCGTTCCTTGAGAAAGCGCCCCAGGTCGTCCCCATGAGCGAGATCGCGGGCGGCGAGGCCCTGGCACTCAAGGGCAAAAAGCCCGACGAGGCGACGATGCTCATTTGCAAGCAGCTCGGCGTGAGCGCCGAGGATCTGGAAAAGTACGGCATGAAGGAGGAGTAACGTCATGGCAGCATTGACCAATGTGAGAGACACGTCCGAGCTCGGCGGGAAGTACATCGCCCTCCCCGTCAAGGGCGCGACCACCATCTATCAAGGGGCGATCGTGGCGGTTGACGCCAACGGCTACGCGATCCCCGGCAAGAAGGCCGCAAGCCTCAAGGCAGCGGGCCGGGCCGAGGAGACCGTCGAGAACAAGGGCGGGGACGGCGACGCCGTCATCCGCGTCAGCCGGGGAACCTTCGTTTTTGAGAACTCCACCAGCGGCAAGATCACCGCCGCCGACGTGCTGGGCCTCTGCTATATGGAGGACGACCAGACCGTCACCAAGACCGGGACGGGCGCGTCCGTGGCGGGCCTTGTCATCCGCGTGGACGACGAAGGCGTCGCCGTGGAGATGGGCTTCGGCCTCACCGCCCCCGCAGCCGCCGAAAAGTAAAACAGAAGGAGGACAAAGAACATGATTGTCAATCAGCAGACCTTGAGGGGGATTTACCTCGGCTTCAACACCCTGTTCAACAGGGCGTTTGAGGAGGAGAAGCCCCTCTACACCGAGATCGCCACCGTCACCCCCTCGACCACGGACTCCGAGACCTACGCATGGCTCGGCGACATCCCGGGGATGAGGGAATGGATCGGCGACCGCGAGATCCAGAACATCACCGCGAGCGACTACACCATCAAGAACAAGGACTTCGAGCTCACCGTCGGCGTCGACCGCAACGCGATCGAGGACGACAAGATCGGCCTTTATAACCCGTCTGTCCAGATGCTCGGCCAGTCCGCAGCGATGCACCCCGACGAGCTCATCTTCAAGCTGCTCGCGGCGGGCTTCTCTGAAAAGTGCTACGACGGGCAGCCCTTTTTCTCCGACGCCCACAAGGTCGGCAAGAAGACCGTCTCCAACAAGACCACGGCCAAGCTCTCGATGGAGTCCTACATCGCCGCCCGCGCCGCTATGATGAGCCTCACCAACTCGAAGGGCCGGGCGCTGAACCTCATCCCGAACGTGCTCGCCGTCCCGCCCGCCCTGGAAGCCGCCGCCCGGGACATCCTGGTCGCCGACTACATCAACGGCACCAAGAACACCATGCAGGGCACCGCGAAGCCCCTCGTCATCCCGCAGCTCGCCGGGCATGACTCCATGTGGTTCTTGCTTTGCACCTCCCGGCCCATCAAGCCCCTCATTTGGCAGCAGCGCAAGAAGCCGAAGTTCGTCTCCAAGACCCAGGAGACCGACGACAACGTCTTCATGAAGAAGACCTTCCTCTATGGCGTCGACTCCCGAGGGAACGCGGGCTTCGGGTTCTGGCAGATGGCATACGCCGGAGACGGCACCGCCGAAGCCTAAGCTCGGGCCAAGCAGACGAAGGGAGGGAACGGCGTGAGCTACAGCACGAAAGAGGAAGTCCGGGAGATGCTCAAGGACGACGCCCTCAACGCGATCATCGGGGACACCTTCATCGAAGACCCCGTCGAGCGTGAGGAGCTCGTCGCGCCGATTATTGAAGGCGCGATCGCCGACGCCGACGCGGAGATCGACGGCTACCTCGCCAAGAGGTACGCCGTCCCGCTCTCCCCGGCCCCGAAGGTTATCAACAAGTTTTCAAAGGACATCGCGGTCTATAACCTGTTTTCCCGGATCGGCATCGACGAGAGCACCGACCAAAAGACCTACCTCAACCGCTACAACGCGGCGATCAAGTTCTTTGAGCTTGTTGCCGACGGGAAGGTCTCCATCGGCACGGAAGCCGACGACCCGGCAAGCGCAGCCGCGACCGGGTTCTCGGCGAAGTCAAACACCCGGCTTTTCACCCGGGGCAGCATGAGGGGGATGTAGGGCGTGTATAGCATCCGACTGCAAGGAGACACCGCCGCCCTCCTCCGAAAAATGCGGCGTTATTCGGAGCTTGACAGGAAGGGCCTCAACACCGCCCTCGCCGAAGGCGTCCGGGAGTCTACCCTCGAACGGTTCAAGCAAGGCCGGGGGCCGGACGGCAAGCGGTGGAAGACCTCCATCCGGGCGGCAGAGACCGGGGGCAAGACCCTCATCGACTCCTCCCAGCTCCGCAACTCCATCAAGACGACGGCGGACGCCTCCGGGTTTGCGGTCGGCACAAATGTCAAGCACGCGGCAACCCACCAATTCGGCGACAAGGGCCGCACCATCCGGGCAAAGCGGGCGAAGAACCTCCGCTTCCAGGTGGGCGGACAATGGATCAGCAAGAAGAAGGTCAAGGTCAACATCCCCGCCCGGCCCTTCCTCGGCCTCTCGGACGAGGACATGCAGGAGATCAAGGCCACGACCGAGGAGTTCATCGGGAGGGATGACTGATGCTCTACAAGGAAAGCAAGGAATACCTCCTCGACAAGCTCAAGGCGGCGGGCCTCAAGTCCAAGCCGTACACGACGCAAAAGGCCCTCGAAAAGAGTCAAGAGAGTCACATCGGCGCGGTGCTTTTTGAGTCGGAGACCCTCCTCCGAAACGGCTCCAAAACACGATATAGAGACCAAGAGGGAGCGCAGAAAAAGAGGAGGAAGGTCTTCGACCGAGCCCTCGCCTTTACCGTGATAATCGGCGACTATACCGACGAGGCGGTCGAGAGCATGTTCGGGGCGTTCCTCTCAAGCCTCGACCGGGGCATCTACGTCAACGGGGACTTTGTTCCGATCGAGGTCGAGGGGGCGGACTGGGTCGACAAGGACGACTCTATTCTAAAGGCACAGGTCGCCGTGCAAATCAAGATAAGGTTTGACGGCGGGGTTTACAGGGACACAGACTTCGCGAAGGTCTCCGACGTCGCGGTTGAGTCCATCACCAAAAACGAGGGAAAGGAGTTTATAGATGGCGAATAAAGCAACATCGGCCCCCGCAGCTACACAGGCAGCGGGGCCGCAGGAACCGAAAGCTCCGGGGCTCTTTGAGATCGGGGAGCTCCGCAAGAAGCACAAGGTCGGGCGGGCCGTCTTCGCAGGCGTATGCAGCGCCCAGGGCTGGAAGCCCGGCAGGGCCGTCACCGAGGAGGAGTTCCTCGCAGCGGTCAAGAATTTTGAGAACGCCCCCATGAACGGGGCGCACACCACAAAGGAAAGCGAGGCGAGACGATAATGCTCCGAGATGTCAAGCACACTGTCACGGACGGCCTCCTCGGGTTTGCCACCGCGACGGGGGACGGAAAGAGCCTCAAGATCGGCGTCTCTCCGATCGTTTCGGACACGCCGATCATCATCACCGGGGATATGGACGCGGCGAAAATCAAGGCCCGCCTCGGCCTGTCCCCTCTGGCGGATGCCGTCATGAGCTCCGTGCAGTTCGGCGCGTCGCGGATCTACTGTCTCCCGGTCTCCGCTACCACGGCGGGCAAGCTGGGAAGTGTTTCTAAGGACGGCGACGGAGGGGGCTCCGTCACCGTGGACGGCTCTCCGACGAACGCCTTCTCCGTGGTCGTCAAGATCACGGCGCAAGGCGGGCTCAACTCCGCCGCCTTTATCTGCTCCATTGACGGCGGGAACAGCTACACCGACGAGATCACCGTCCCCGTCACCGGGGAATATGAAATCGAGGGGACGGGCCTCAAGCTCAAGTTTACGGAGGCGACGGAGTTGGAACAGAAGCCGAGCTCTTTCCTCGTGAACGATGTCTACAGCTTCACGACCACCGCCCCCACCATGACGAACGGCGACGTCCTGGCGGCGTTCACCAAGCTCCAGAAGTTCGCCGAGGAGTATGAGTTCATCCACGTCGTCGGCGAGAGCGACCTCCCTCTCTGGCAGGCCGTGAGCGAGGCGCAAATTGAACTCCGGGACACCTACCACAAGCCCGTGTTCGTGGTCTTCGAGGCGGCGTTCCCCCAGGCGGGGGACGAGGACGAGCTCGACTTGCGCGGCGGCGGGGATCTCACCGATTGGGCCCTCGAGATGGAGGCCAAGCGCAAGAAGGTCAAAAACTACGACATCCAGGTCGTCACCGCCTGGGGGCGGCTCGTCATGCTGGACGGCACGACGCAGATCGTCAACCTCGCGGGCCTTGTGTGCGGCCTCTACGCAAAGGCGGCGGTGCAGGAGTCCATCGGCAAAACCAGGGCGGAGGCCGGGTTCGGCATCCCGAAGACGAAGCTCCTCGAACTGCTCCCCGCCGGGATGGACAACTCCATCATCGAACTTTTGGACGTGGCGGGCTACCTCACGTTCCGGGAGTACGACGGGCTCGACGACTTCTTCGTCTACCACACAAAGATGATGAGCCCGGACGGGAGTGACTTCCGCTATGCCGAGGACGTCCGGGTCAAGAACAAAATCATCCGGGAGACCCGGAAGGAAGGGCTCCTTCTGCTCAACGACGACATCGACCTCGAGGACGTCCAGGGCGAGCTTGAGACCCGGGCGAAGTTCATGTTCGTCCCCTTGCAGCGCATGATCGACGCGAAGGAGATCAGCTCCGCCGAGATCACCGTACCCGAGGGGCAGGAGGAGACCATCCTCGAGGACGAGACAATGCGGGTCAAGATCCGCTATGTGTCCCGGGGCTACATCCGGGAGGTCGAGGTAGACCTCGGCAGGGCGCAGCCCAGCGACTAAGGGAAGGAGGTTAAAGAGCTATGTCCCTAAAAGTAAACGGCCAGACCTACGGATGGGGCGACGTGGACGTCAAGATCCCCGGCCTCGTGCTCGTGGTGCAGGAAATCAGCTACGACGACGAGCAGGAGATGGAAGAAAGCTACGGCAAGGGCTACCGCCCCCGGGGGTATGGCAAGGGCAATTATAAGGCGTCCGGCAAGATGTCCATGCTCCGGGACGACTACGACGACGTCCTCGCCTACTGCAAGGCGAAGGGCATCCCGTTCTATGGCATTGAGTGGCCCTCCGTGGTCGTCTCCTACGCCAACGAAGGGGAGCGCACCCGGATCGACGAGCTCAAGAAGGTCATCCCCACCAAGCGCAGCCACAAGGCCGCGCAGGGCGACAAGTCCCTCACAGTGGACATTGACCTCATGATCGTCGGCGGCATCGTGGAGGACGGCGTCGAGCCCACGAAATAAAGGCGTTATCTCAAGATAATCGAGAACAGGAGGACAAAACACTATGGAAGACATGAAGAAGGAAGTCGCGGGCAAGAGCCGCGCCGAGGAAATGAAGGAGAAATACGGCAAGGTCTACCGCGTCGGCGCGACGATCGAGGTGGACGATGAGACCGAGAAGACGGTCGAGTTCTACTTCAAGCGCCCCTCCACGGCGAGCTATGACAGGTACGTCAAGACCACCGCCCAGGGCGCGACGAAGGCCCTCAAGACCTTCCTCTTTGACAACGTGGTCGCGGAAAGCGAAGCGGATCTCGAGGCCGACCTTGAGGAGTTCCCGGCCCTGGCGCTCTCCATCGGCGAGAAGCTGCTCGGGATGCTGGGCCTCTCTAAGCAGACAAATTTGAAGATGCTCTAAAAGAGCAGCTCTCGGAGGTGAAGGGAAACTTCGTGGAGGCCGGGCTTCTGGAAATCCACCGTTTCCTCCCTCCGGCTCTTTTAGAGGGCTTCGACATTGAGGAGATCGGCCTCGACGAGTTCCTCCGCTACGTTGCGAAGGCGCGGTACATCCAGGAGCTCGAGGAGGGCATCGTCGCCCGGGCGATCTCCGAGGTTTTCTCGGAGTAGCCGGGCGGCGTCGGTCGCCTTGATTAAGAGCACAAGGTCGCCTCCATACGTTAGGAGGTGAAAGGCAAAGCATGAGTTTAGAATCCGTGTTCCGGTTGTCGCTCATTATGAACCTGATCGACAACCTAACCGGGCCGATGGCTGGCGTCAGATCCAGCGTCGACGGAACCGTCTCCAAGCTGCAAAAAGTCAATTCAACCCTCGGCAGCGTGGCAAAGACGGGGGCCGTCATGCAGGAGGTGGGCTCGCAGATCACGGGGGCGGTGCTGTCCCCGGTCGAGGCCACCTTCGAGACGAGACGGGCGATCGGCGAGCTGGCCTCCCTGGGCGTGAAAGACCTCGGGGCGGTCGAAGACGCCGCCCGAGCGTTCAGCGACCAATGGGCCGGAACCACGAAGGCCGACTTCATCGCGGCAGCCTACGACATCAAAAGCGGCATCGCGACGCTCTCGGACGAGGGCGTCGCGGAGTTCACAAGCCTCGCGGCCCTGACCGCGAAGGCGACGAAGTCCACGGCGGGCGAGATGACCTCGCTATTTGCCACGGGCTACGGCATTTATAAGGGCTACTATGACGACATGAGCGATCTCGAGTTCGGCGAGATGTTCTCGGCGGGGATCGCGAAGTCGGTGCAGCAGTTCAAGACGACGGGCTCCGAGATGGCCTCGAGCATTGAGAGCCTGGGCGCGTCGGCAACGAACGCGAACGTCCCCCTTGAGGAGCAGCTCACCATCCTCGGCATGTTGCAGGGGACAATGAGCGGCAGCGAGGCGGGCACGAAATACGCCGCCTTCATCCAGTCCGCAGCGAAGGGCGGCGAGGAGCTGGGCCTCTCGTTCCTGGATGCAAACAACCAGCTCAAGAGCCTCCCCGAGATCCTCGACCAGCTCCGGGGCAAGTACGGCGACACCATCGACGCGATGGAGAAGCAGGAGCTCGCCTCCGCCTTCGGCACGGACGAGGCGGTCGACCTCATTGACCTCCTCTACAACAAGACCGAGGACTTGCAGGGGAACATCCTCACCATGTACGACGCCCTCGGCTCCGGCACAGGGGTCGCCACGGAGATGGCGAACGCAATCAACGAGACCGAGCCGGAGCGGTTTGAGCGGCTCACGCAGCGCATCCAGAACGTCAAGGAGTCCATCGGGAACAGCTTGCTCCCCACAATCAACGATCTCATGTCGACGGGCGAGCAGGTGCTCACGAAGGTCGGCTCCTGGGTCGAGGAGAACCAGGAGCTCGTCCGGGTCATCATGCTTGTCGTCCTGGCGATCGGCGGCTTCCTCACCATAGCGGGGACGGTCATCGCCGTTGTCTCCGGCGTGGGCCTCATTATCACAAAGACGATCTCCGGGTTCAAGCTCCTAAAGGCCGGGTTCCTATTGGCAAAGGGGGCGCTCACGCCGCTTATAGCGAGCGTGTGGAGCTTCACAGCGGCGCTTTTAGCGAACCCCGTGACGTGGATCGTCATCGGCATTGTGGCCCTCATCGCGGCCCTGGTGCTGCTCTATAACAAGTGTGAGTGGTTCCGCAACGGGGTCAACGCAATCATCGACTTTTTCAAGGAGAAGCTCGGCGCGGCCCTCGAGGTCGTGACGTCCATCTTCTCCGGGATCGGCAACGTCATCGGCTCCGTCATGGGAGCGGCGAAGGCGACCGTCTCCCAAAACCTTGACAACATGCGCTCGGCCTATGAGTCGCACGGCGGCGGCATCCGTGGCGTGGCAGCGGCGGCGATCGAGGGCGTCAAGGGCATTTATACGGCGGGGTTCTCGTTCCTGGACAACCTCACCGGGGGCAAGCTCACGGAAATCAAGAACAAGTTCGTCACCTCTGTCTCGAACATCGCCTCGGGCGTCGCCGAGCGGTTCACAGCCGTCAAGACGGCGTTCACGAACGGCATCAACGCCGCGAAGAACATCGTCTCAAATGCCGTGAATTGGTTCTTTGAGTCCGGCAAGCGGGTCATCTCAACATTTGCAAACGGCATCAAGTCAGCGTTTACGGGCGCGGTGGACGCGGTCAAGGGCGGACTCCAAAAGATCCGCAACCTACTCCCGTTCTCGGACGCCAAAGAGGGCCCGCTCTCGACCCTGACCCTCTCGGGTCAGCGCACGATGACGACCTACGCCCACGGCCTCGAGCTGGCGCAGGACGCGCCCGCACAGGCGATGGAAAAGGGGCTCTCCGGGGCGAAGGCCACGCTTGAACGCGAGCCCGCGAAGAAGGTGAGCCTCACGGACACCAACGGCGGGAAGGAAGACAAGCAGGGCGGCGGCTCCGGCGAGGGCAGCTCCGGCAAGCAGGTCATCATCCAAAAGCTGCTCATCCCCGTCGACCTCAAGAAGATCAAAGACCTCGAGTGGCTTCTCGCGCTGCTCAAGGAGGCCGAGGACTACGCCGAGGCCAACGGCAGCGAAGACCCGGAGGGCGACCCGGATGCCGCTCTGACACCAGCGTAAAGGAAGGGAGGAACGACCGTGATTTACACCGAAGACCAACTCGTCAAAGTGAACGGGGTCGTCCTCCCTGGCCTTGTGAAAAGCATCGAGGTCAAGGAGTCGGCCAAGATTGACGAGCAGGAAGTAGAGGGCAGCGCCACCAAACCCAAACAGGCGACGGGCTACGAGGACGCAAAGGTCAACATTGAACTCATCCTCGACGACACGCCCACGGCCACGAAGTACCAGCGGCTTGAGACTGTCCGGGCCCTTTTTCGGACGCCCGGACAGTCCGTCCCGCAGCCGATCCCCATCGTCAGCGAGGACACGGCAAAGCACGGCATCGACAAGGTGCTATTCAAGGGCATCACCCACAAGAGCGAGGTCAAAAAGGATCAGCTCACCGTCTCCCTTGAGTTTTGGGAATATGTCCCGCAGACAATCCAGACGACGAGCAGCTCCTCTGGGAGTTCCTCGGGCGGCTCCTCTGGCGGGAAGACGGCGAACCAGCAAACGACCCTCTCCTCGGACTATCAGAAGTATTTACAGACAAACCGGGGGAAGTCGCCCGCCGTGGACGACGCAAGCGCGGCGGAGGCCCTGGACAAAGTGGCGCAGATGCCATACTAAAGAAGGAGGCGCAACGTGGAGACACTGGAATTATTTTACCCACAGATTGCGGCACGGGCTGGCCCCTATACATTCGACCGGGGCGTCGAGATTGAGGTCTACTCCGCGAAAACGTCCTATTTTGATTGGGCGAAGATCCGCTTCACCGAGCAATTTCAACCGAAGCTCACCCTTGCCCGGAAAGACCCGGCAGCGATAGAGCTCGGATATAACGACGTCTTTGAGGAGGTCTTCTCCGGCTATGTCGCCAAGCCCTACAACGGCGGCGGGTTCATGGACGAGATTACGCTCAAGGACGAGATGCTGCTCCTCGAGGAGACGCAGATCAACAACACGTTCCTCGACACCACCCCGCAGGAGATGATCTCCTACTTCCTCGCGCAAGCGGGGCTCTCGAAGATGAAGCTCTCCGCCACGGGCTACCCGGAGCGCAAGCGGCTCCCCATCCGGCAGATGAATGTCATCGAGGCGATCAACGCCGTTCATGCAGCATGGAACATCAAGCAGCCGTTTTTCTTCTCTGGCGGCGTGTTCTATTGGGGAGAGAAGCCGGAACAGGAAAAGACCTACATCTTCGAGTATGGGGTCAACATTATCGCCCTCACCCGCGTCGGGGGCGCGTGGGAGCTTGAGACCGTGTCGGCCCCGTTTGTCCGGCACTCCCACAAAATCAGCGTAAAACATCCCAAAGTGAGCGGGGAGTTCGAGGTCGCGAAGGTGGTCTCGGCCACCAACGACGACGGCTTCATCCGCACGAAGATTTATTTCTAAGAACCAAGAAAGGAGGGCGCGGAAGTGCTTGAGCAAATGATAAAGGCAGTAGCGAAGAAGCTCATCGCGCAGGAGTACCCGCACGTCAAACTCCCCGCCGTGGTCTACGCCACCGTCAGCAAGGCGGCGCAGCTCGGGGAGACATTCGAGCTCGAGGAGCTTGTCATCCACAACGACGAGACCGGGAGCAGCTACAAGGGCCACATCACGGCACACTGGAACGAGTACACCCTCACCGTCGTCGACCGCTTCGGCAACGTGGACGAGACCTTCCCGGCCCTCCCGGGCGTCCGCTCTAAGGCACAGTACAAGGCCGGGGCCGTCGTCGCCGTGGCGCTGGCCTACGGGGACAGTCCGGCGATCATCGGGGAGGTGCAGCTATGACGGGTCTAAACGACACCGACATCCGCCTCACGGACGCCTGGGAGCTCACCAGGGCAGCGGACGGCGACGCCCCTCTCTGCTCCGGCCTGGATTGCCTATACCAGAATATCATCCTCGAGGCCCTCACACAGCCCGGCGATCTCTTTTATGACGCCGCCTTCGGCTGGGGCCTGTATGACTTCATCCAGTCCGAGGACGGCGACCTCGTCCGGCTTGAGATCGCGCAGCGGGCGCGGCTGGGCCTCCAAAGGCGGGAGGTCATCGTGCCCGAGAGCATCGAGGTCGAGGTCAGTTTTTCCGACGATGTCTTCCGCCTCTGGTGCTCCTTCCAATTTACGGACGAGGAGAGCCCCCGGGAGCTCAACGTCGTTGTCAGCGCGGTTGATGTGGAGGTGATAACAGTATGATTGACAAGGATATACTCGACGAGGTGCTCCCGGTTCCCGAGCTTGAGACGCTCAAGGAGCAGACCATCGGCGAGCTGAAGGAGGAAGGTTTCGCGATCACGAACTTCCACTCGGGCGGCGTCTTCTACACGCTGCTCCTCATCGTCCTCCGCGTCAAGGTCGAGTTCACGGAGCTGCTCCGGGACGTGCTGAACAACATGTTCCTCACTCACGCCTCGGGCGTGTGGGTCGACCTCAAGGCGGCGGACTACGGAAAGAAGCGCAAGAAGGCCCAAAAGACCCAGGGCCTCGTCACACTGTCCAGAACAAACGACCAGGGCGAGGCCGTCAAGATCCCGAAGGGCCATGTCTTCAAAACGGAGAAGGACGTCAACGGCGAGGAGCTCCGCTTCTTTGTGCTTGAGGCGGCGGTGCTGCAAAAAGGGGCTCGGTCGGTGGACGTCCTGGTCGAAGCGGAGAAGGAGGGCTCCCGGTACAATGTGCCGGAGGCACAGATCACCCGGAGCCTCACGTTCCTCAATGGGATCGACGGCATCTCAAACGGCGAGGACTGGATCGTCCGGGAAGGAAGTGACACCGAGGACGACGAGAGCCTCCGCACCCGGGGCCTCCGTTCCTGGTCGGAGCTGGCGGCGCGGTCGATTGAGGACACCTTCATCAACACCGCCGAGGCCGTCCCGGGCGTCCTGTTCGCGCAAGCGGATTGCGACCACCCTCGGGGGCAAGGGACGGTTGACGTCATTGTCACAGGCACGGCGGGAGAGGCCACGGAAGGACTCCTCAAGGAAGTCCGGGAAGCCGTTGACAAGATCGCCGGGCCATACGATAATGTTATTGTAAAGTCATCTGTCACCGCACCACAAGATATTGAGGTTACGGTCACGACCGCCGACGTCGCAGCGGAGGAGGAAGTCGAGAACCGGGTCAACGCAATTCTCGCCGATCTGCTCGCCGTCCGCAAGGGCCGGAGGTTCAACGAGCTCCGGCGCTCGGACATCAACTTCGCGATCCGCAGCAACTACAGCGCCGCCACAAATACCGAAATCACCATACCCGCCGAGGACGTGGTTCTTGACAAGGACAAGGTCATCACCCTCGGCACGGTCAAGGTCGCGGTGAGGAGGGAGTGAGCGGATGAAGCGGTTCGGCACGTTCGGCGAGTATATGTTCGACCTCCTTTTTGCCCCGCTCAAGCGCGGCAAGCGGGCGGCCAATCAGTTTTACATCTTCTTCAAGGTCGTCGGGCGTATCTTCGACGGCATGAAAAAGGATGTCTTTCGGGTTCGGAGTGAAGCAAACGTCGCAAGCGCGAGCCCGGTCATGCTCCCCGTCCACGGACAGGATCGCGACATGCCGAGACTTGAAGGCGAGGACGTGGAGAGCTATCGGACGCGGCTTTCCATGAAGGGGGTCATCTCCGAGTGGAGCGGCACGAAGACGGGCATCCTCTACGCCCTGGCCGCGCTCGGATATGAGGAGAGCACGATTGAGCCCTTCTCCTACCAAGACCCCGAGCGGTGGGCGGAGTTCATCGTCTTCCTCAAGGGCTCCAAGCAAAGCGGCATCAACAATCTCACTGTCATCGACGCGGAGGTTCGGAAGATCAAGGAGGGTAGCTCAAAGCCCGCCTACGGCGCGGAGGCCGGGAACGGCATCGAGATCCGCTCCCAGGTCTTCACGGGTTTCTCGAGATACCCACGTTGCGGAGAGATTGTTTGCGGAGTCTGGCCCCGTGTGGTTAGCATCGGCCACCTTTTGGCGAGCGACATCCAGGCGGGCAGCGCCCAGGGCTCCGGCGAGGTCGAGTTCCCGAAGGTGGGAACAATCGCGGCCTCGGAAAAATTCTATCAGCCGTGCGCCTTTGTCATGTACGAGGGCCTCGCCTCCTGCATTGAGGCGGGCTCGAAGGCAGACTCCGGCGCGAAAATATACCCCATGTGCTCCCCGGCGCTTCGCTGCTCCGGGACGACATACATGACGGAAGGAGGGGAAGCAGATGCCGAAAACACTCACAGCGGTCGGCATTGAGAAGATCGGGCGGCGCTTTGCCGACTCGGTCGACCATGCAGCCTATACGCTGAACGGCGCACCGAAGACGGTCAAGCCGTTCCGCAAGCTCATCGAGGCGGACACCGTGAAGATTTACGTCTACTTTGACGACACGGTCTCCGGGAGCGTGGCAAATGTGCAGCTCGTCGACACGGACGGGGACATCATCGCCCAGACCGAGCGCACATTCGAGAAGCCGCCGAGCAAGGGTCTCTATGTGGCCTTCAAATATAACATCATTGAAAAAGAAACGGAGGTAGAAATTGTAAATGGAAGCGTATAAAAAGATCGGATGGCTCGACCACGTCGAAGATGTCGCGACGGGCGAGGTCATCCAGGAAGGGACGCCCGTGAGTCAGACGAACATGAACCACATGGACGACGGCATCTTCCAAAACCGGGAGGCCGTCATACTCCATGAGGCGCAGATCGCCGACGCACAGAAGGAGATCAAGGTGCTGAAAGACGCCACGCTCAACAACATGACGAACAACGTCTTTCTCATCAATTTTGACTCTGTCAACGCGGTCGCGATCACGTCCGGCATCTATGACTCCGTGGCGCGGAAACTCTATGTATAACCTCGCTTGTCTTTCCGGGAATGGCGGCTATATGGTCGCCTGTACCCGTAAAGAGGCAAGCTGCATACTCGGGAACTTTTTCGGCGAGCTTTGCCCGATATGCGAAATATGCCGGGAACTCCTGGATGACGAGCTCGCCCTCAAGACCGCGAGCGGTCTCACTCTCGAAGGGGAGGCCGTCCTTGTCATTGAGGGACACAGCTCCATCACGGGAAAACCCGCGAAGGTAAAGCTCACCGACTACGGCTTCGAGTTCTTCGGGGACATCACCGAGATCGCCCGCATTAGAAATGCGAGGTGCTGCTACATTGGAACCGTCCATACTGCAAAAGAAGGCTGAGATCTTCCTCGAGAGAGATGTCTACCCCTTGCTCAAGAACTTCCCCCAGGCCGAAAAGTTTAGTTTGTCGCAGGAAATCAAGCAATCGTGTTTTAGGCTCATCCGGGCGGCGGTCATGGCGAACAACCTCACCGTCGTCAAAAAGCGGCTTGAATGGCTGGATGAGGCGGACGCCGAGAAGACGCTCCTCCTCGTGCTGTTCGGGGTCGCCCGGACACAGAAGTACATCACGGAGAAGAAGATCCACGAGCTGCAAACCAAACTCAACGAAATGGGGCGCATTATTGGAGGCTTGCAAAAGCACTTCATCAACAACCGATAAAAAGTAAACCGCACCTACTTAGGGTTATCTCTGTATGGCGTCGAACCGTGCGAACCGTGGGTACAACTCGGCCCGCAACTGGAATTGGAACAACTCGTCCAATCGGAACGCGAACCTCGGTTTCCGCCCCGCCTTGTAGGTTTTACGTCATTCGCGGCTACGGCTTCGAGTGCGTGTCCTTGTTATACTTCAAGGGAGAGGTAATCCTTCGCCTTGTCTAAGACGGCGTAAAAACAGTGACGACCCCGAGCCCGCCCTTTTGTATGGGGAGGCAAGGGCGAGTCTACAATGTGGGTATAAACCCGCGTCATAGGTGCCAAGCCGTTCCCAAAGGAAAGGATGCCACAATGACGAAATTCCCCTTATTTATTAAAACCGCACAGAATATAAAATGCCCGCAGATCCCGCCGATCATGCCGCTTGTGCCCTATGAGGAGGCGGTCGGCTACGAGCGGATCAAGGGCGGCTACAAGCAAGCCCTAAGAGGGCGAAGAAAGTACACCCGGGAGGCCGTCAAGTACGACCTGTTCCGGGAGAAGAACAACGTCGACCTCTGGCGGGAGCTCAAGAGCTCGAAGTACACGCCGGGCCCGTATCACTTCAACGTCATCACGGAGCCGAAGCGGAGAGACCTCTCTATTCCACAGCTCCGGGACAAGGTGGTGCAGCTCGTCATCCACGAGGAGCTACAAAATATGTTCCGGCCCGTGTTCATCAACGGCTCGTTTGCTTGCCAGTACGGGAGAGGCCCGATCCGCGCCGCCTTCAAGGTGCAGCACGACATGAGGGTCGCCCGGATGAAATGGGGCGACAACGCGGCGATCATCAAGATCGACGCCCGCAAGTTCTTTTATTCCATCGACCGCGCTCTGCTCAAGAAAATCCTTGCGAAGCGGTTCAAGAAGCTCAAGAAGAAACGCCCGGAGACCTATGAGGATCTCCTCCGCTTCTATCGGCTTCTTTGCAAAGTGATCGACAGCTCGCCGGAGGGCGAGACGGGCATCCCTCTCGGGAATGTCAGCTCCCAGGACTTCGCGAACATCTACCTCAACGAGCTCGATCAGTTTTGCGTCCGCTTTCTCGGCGCGAAGCTCTACACCCGGTACATGGACGACATCGTCATCGTTGCGCCGGACAAGGAGACCGCCCGGGAATGGCTGGCGAAAATCAAGGTATTCCTCCGCGAGAGGCTACACCTTGACACCAACAAAAAGACAAAGGTTTTCTATATGCGGCAGGGCGTGAACGCCTACGGCTTCAAAATCAAGGCCACCCACATGATGCTCCGCACCGAGTCCAAACGGAGGGAGAAGCGGCGCGTCAAGGCGATGGTTCGGAAGATGAAGGAAGGCAAGCTCACGCGCTCGGCGGTCGTCCAGGCGGTCAACTCGTGGCTCGGGTTTGCTCGCTGGGCGTGTGCCTACAATCTCGCGAAGAAGATATTCGCGCCCTACCGCTTCATCAAAACGGAAGGAGCGATCCCCTATGGCGCAATATCTCGGAACCGTCAAGCTCGGCGGCTTCTACAACAACGGCGCGATCTTGAAGCGCCCTACAAGGCCGTGGCGTAACGATGACACGCCGCCCGGGGCATCGGGGGACGGAGACATCCCCTCGATGTCCGGCAGCATGGCGAACTACACCTTCGGAAACACCCCCAGCGCGGACGCGAACAAGCTCCAATGGGTCAAAATCAAGGACGGAGACAAGACGCTGCTCATTTGCGACCGCGTCATCCTGGTCTCGGTTTCCTGGGACGACCTCAACTCACAGGGCTACATCACAGGCAAGACCGTCACCATCGACGGCGCAAAATACAAGTGCCGCGTCCTCACAGGCGGCAGCAACCGAAGGAATGGCGACTCCTATGCGGGCGGAACGCCCACTAATAACGAGTGGGACAGGTTCATCACCCGCGAGGAGGTCATCTCGGGCCTCCCGGCCCCAGTCTCCTCCGACCTGGACTCAAGCCAAAACTCGACCGACCTCAACAGCGCGCATAACAAGTTTTGGAATTGGTTTTATGTGTATTCCTGGTGCCAGGAAGTCTATGCAAGCGACGCGTCGTACCGTGCG